>Ga0315902_10002943_pt1 | contig 25939 bp, 23 predicted proteins | sample LakEriMetagenome_9_FD_203523 | JGI IMG/M metagenome (GOLD analysis project Ga0315902, IMG submission 203523) | Freshwater fungal communities from buoy surface, Lake Erie, Ohio, United States - Buoy 12 MA117 | ecosystem: Environmental > Aquatic > Freshwater > Lake > Lake biofilm | place: USA... | reverse complement strand
GATGCTATGCACGTCCTTCGTGCGCTATACGAGGAGATCAGTTTATATGGAGGGAATTTCACTTTTATTTGGCACAATGAAACGTTGAATAACCAAGGAAAATGGGAAGGATGGAAAGAAGTTTTCAACTATTCGCTTAACTTAGCTCAAAAAGGAGATGGATAAGAGAACAACCATTATTGCCATTGTTTTAATTGCGTCCAGTATCGTGCTCGGTGCCTTTGGAGCACATGCTTTGAAAAAAGTGTTAACTCCGGAAGAATTGTCTTCCTTTGAGGTTGGCGTGAGGTACCAAATGTATCATGGTTTGGCCCTGCTGATGTTTGGTTTAAATAGTCAAAAAATGCCTTCGGGGTACGCTCGGATTTTGAACCTCATACTCGCCGGAGTGGTTCTTTTTTCTGTTTCTATTTACTTGCTTTCAGTTGATCGATTGATAGGTATGGAATGGAAATGGCTTGGACCTGTAACACCACTTGGAGGAGTGTTGTTGATTGCCGCCTGGGTGCTGTTTGCTGTTCAGGTGGTTAGAAATCAAACAGGAAATCAGTAATTTAAGTTAAAAAGTCGGTGTTGAAAGTAACCTTCCTTGGTACCGGTACCTCTCAAGGTGTTCCCGTGATTGGCTGCAGCTGTGAGGTTTGTCTATCGAACGACTTACGCGATAAGCGTTTAAGGTGTTCAGTTTTAGTAGAGATACAAGGTAAAAACTATGTTATTGATACGGGACCAGATTTCCGTCAACAGATGCTAAAAGAAAACGTTCAATCTTTAGATGGCGTATTATTTACTCATGAACACAAGGATCACCTTGCGGGATTAGATGACGTGAGGCCCTTTAATTTTAGGCAAAACAAAGACATGCCGATATATTGCAACGAACGGGTTGAGGAAGCCATTCGCAGGGAATTCCACTACGTTTTTTCTGATAATCCCTATCCCGGAATTCCTAAGTTAGCGCTTGAATCCATAGATATAAATCCTTTTTTTCTTCCCTGTGGAACGGAGGTGATACCAATCGAAGTAATGCATTTCAAAATGCCGGTTTTAGGTTTTCGTATTGGGGATTTTACCTATATAACAGATGCCAAAACCATTGCGACGGAGGAAAAAAAGAAAGTCAAAGGCTCGAAAATATTGGTAGTGAATGCGTTGCAGTTTTCCTCCCATATTTCACACTTTAACTTAGAAGAAGCGCTACATTTCATTGATGAGGTTAGACCACAGCACGCTTATTTGACACATTTGTCTCACCACATGGGCAAACACGATGAGCTTTTGAAAAGATTACCAGAACATGTTTCCGTTGGTTACGATGGGCTGAAAATTGAGGTCTAGGAAACCCGGACTTGAAACTGAATCGGCTCATTTTCTTAATTTTCATGTATCTTTACCCCCAAAAAAGACCATGTCATCAAAACTATTAAGCGGAAAACGCGGAATCATTTTCGGTGCTTTAAATAGCCAATCCATCGCTTGGCATGTCGCCGAGAAGGCACACCAACAGGGCGCTAAATTCGTTTTAACAAACGCTCCAATTGCCATGCGAATGGGTGAGATCAACAACCTTGCAGAGGCAACGGGTTCGACCGTTATTCCTGCCGATGCTACCAATGTGGAAGATATTGAGAAATTGATTACACAAGCCATGGAAGTATTGGGTGGACGCATTGATTTTATTCTGCACTCGATCGGTATGTCGGTTAATGTGCGTAAAGGGAATCATTACACCAACGAAAATTACGATTTCACGATGAAAGGGTTGGATGTTTCTGCCTTGTCGTTTCACAAAGTGATGCAAACGGCGATGAAATTAGACGCCATGAACGAATGGGGATCGATTGTCGCATTGACCTACATTGCAGCTCAACGTGTTTTCCCTGATTACAACGATATGGCGGACAATAAAGCTTATTTGGAGTCCATCGCACGCAGTTTTGGATACCATTACGGCGTTGCGAAAAAAGTACGTGTGAATACCATCTCACAGTCTCCAACCATGACCACCGCTGGTAGTGGCGTCAAAGGGTTCAACGAGTTCATCTCCTTCTCAGAAAAAATGTCGCCCCTCGGGAACGCCGATGCTGCTTCATGTGCCGATTATTGCATTTCGCTCTTCTCGGATTTGACCCGCTACGTCACCATGCAAAACCTGTTTCACGACGGTGGATTCAGCAATACAGGTGTTACCACCGCAGTCATCGAGCAATTCAGTGCGGAATAATTGATTTTTAATTGGCAATTAGAAGGATGCGACGAGTAGTTAAATCGTTTTTTTCGGTTAGTACCGCAGTCCTTTTTATGTTGCCGAACAATCTAGTCGTTTATAGCCAAGAAACAGATTGGAAAAAAGGATCTGAAGGCGGTGTATTTGGATTGGGCGTGCGTTCAACAATCAGTCTGTTCAACCATGGTGAGGCGGAAAACATAGGAACCGGAGTAGGAGGTCAGTTTCGACTGCAATTCGCCGAAAAGGTAAATTCCGATTGGTTTTTTGATTATTTAACGAGCAATGTGGATGACATTGCCCATCGTTCGGATTACCACATCGGCTGGAGTGTGTTGTATTATCCTGCCACAAAGCCCATAAAAATACGTCCGTATGTACTTGCCGGACACTGTTTCGATTACACAAGGATTATCGATAATTTCGATGCGAATCATTTCCTTGAACGTTGGAGTTCCGCGGTTCAAGGAGGTATTGGCAGCCATTTCAACCTTTCAGAACGTTTTGATATTTCAATGACTGCCCAGTACATGATACATTTGGGCAACGACATCCACGCTCAGCAGGAAAATGGGTTGACGGTTTTTCGCGAAGAAAAAGGTGCTAGCCTCGAGGGACACTTATTAGTGAATGTAAGCTTAACCTACAAAATCGCAGACCTGTGGTGAGAAATCTTATTATTATTGTTCTTATTTTACTTTCATCCTTCAGCAAAGCACAGGAGCAGGAATGGGGTGGAAAAGGTACAATAAGGGCCTCTGCAACCATTTCACCCACGCTCATGCTCAATAGAAATGCAGAACATGTTTACCTCAGCGGTTTTTTGGAAGGAATGGTTTCAGGTAAATTGAGTCTTCGCGGAGATGTGTATTGGTACGTGGCTGCGATGGGACAGGGGAAGGAATTCTACCAAGGAAACGCTTTTGTCCTTTTTGGTGGGGCCTATCATTTTCGAAGAAAAAATTGGGACCATTCCATTGGTTTTATGCCTGGTATTGGGCTTTCATCCCTTGGAACGTCGGGAGCAACCAAGCATTATGTCAACCCATTGATTGGACTGCAAGGCGGAACTACTTTTTACGTGTGGAAGTATTTTCACTTCTTCGGAAATGTGCTTTACGTCAATTCAACCCTTCGCGGTGGTTCATTTTCCCTTCAGCGGTCCGACGAGTTGTTTTTGTCCGTGGGACTCGGTTTTCAAATTCCCTTGTTGCATTGAAATAGGGGGACAATCGCACCTTCGCGCCCCTCTATTTTGAGAAAAACCGGTATTTAAGCAAGCAATACATAACCCGAAATCCGTCTTTCGAGCTAATTTTTTTGCCATCGGTTCTTGTTCGTGCCTGAAATTGAATGGGTACCTCAACCAGTTTGAGGTGCTTGACCAACGATAATTTAACGGTGACCTCCGGTTCGAAACCGAAGCGTTTTTCCTTCAAGTGAAGGTTCTTAATTATCGCTGACGGAACCAATTTGTAGCAGGTCATCATATCGGTGAGCTTGAAACGGGTAACCAAATTGGAGAGGGTGGTGAGTAGCCCATTTCCGATGATGTGCCAAACAAACGAGGTATTTTGTTGCTGTCCGTTAATGAACCGTGAACCGTAAACAATATCCGCTCCTTGGTTATAAAGTCCGTTGAGTAGGTTATTGATGTCTTCAGGATCAAGTTCAAGATCGGCATCCTGAATCACAATGTAATCACCGGTAGCCAGTTCGATGCCTTTGTGAATGGCAGCTCCTTTTCCTTGATTGACGGGTTGATTGAACGATGTGAAGATTCCGGAGGTGTCTGCGTCAATAAATTCCTTGATTAACGCCGCAGAGCGGTCCTTGGAAGCATCGTTCACGACAATGACTTCCTTCTGAATTCCATGCACCAAATGCAGGTTTCGAATGCGATCCAAAACGTGCGTAATCGTTTTTTCCTCGTTGTAGACCGGGATAAGTATGGAAAGCTTTTGAATGTGCATGAATCGGCAAAAGTCAAAGGTATCGGAATTTTTTGATTGATGGGTTCAATTTCTCAAGGCGGTTCATTCGAGCTTGGTCGAGAACTTATGATTGCCAAGAGAATTGCCTACTTTTGAAGTGTGGTGGTTGCAAGACACATACGATCAATTTGGCGCTGGTTTTCACTTGGAGTGTTGCTTTTACTAATGGTCTTTTCCGTTCGAAAATGCGATGACCGTTACAATAGACCAATAAATGGGGATGCGAAAGCCTATTATGCCTATTTGCCGGCCTTGTTCATGTACCACGATGCGTCTTTTTCCTTCGTACATTCAATTGAAAAAAGGTATTACCCGGAAGACGGGTCCCACTTCAAAGATTTTTTGAATGCCCAACCGAATGGGAGCAAGGTGAACAAGACCTTTCCTGGCCTGATGTTGCTTTACGCGCCCTTTTTTTTCTTGGCTTGGTTGGTGGCCTGGATAGGAGGATTTCCTATCGATGGGTATTCCTTGCCCTTTCAATGGAGCATCGTATTTTCCCATTGGTTTTTTCTACTCCTTGGATTAAAATGCCTTTCCCATGTAGCTAGATCTTTATCCGTTACGGACCGATTGAGAAGGGTTGGGCTTATTGTCTTGCTTTTTGGCTCTAATTTGTGGTATTATGTGGTGTACGACTTTTCTGTCAGTCATGTACATAGTTTTTTCCTCGTCAGCTTTGCGCTTTTATGCCTTGTTCGCCTGAAGGAAAACAAGCATTGGTTATGGATTGGAGCCTTGTTACTTGCTTTTTCTGTTCTTCTCATCATCCGTCCAACCAACGGGCTGATGCTCTTGTTCGTGCCGTTTTTGGTAAAGCTTTTGGGCGTAGAAATGAAGGTTGTTTTTCCTCCTTGGACTAAGGGGTCATTTCCCTTTAAGGCATTGGTTTTCTTGGCCTGCCTGTTTGTGTTCGCATTGCCTCCATTGTTATGGAAATGGCAAACAGGTTATTGGTTGGTGTATTCCTACAAAGAGGAAGGATTTCATTTTCTCGCGCCACACCTTTGGGAATTCCTCTTTTCCTATCAAAAAGGTTGGTTGCTTTGGTCCCCCTTGGTTGGAGTCGGAATCGTTTTGGCATGTTTTGAAACTTTTCGACAATCCATCGCGACACTGTTCATGTTTCTTTTGCCATTGGTCATAACCGTTTATGTATTTTCATCTTGGTGGTGCTGGACGTTCGGAATGGGATTCGGACAACGACCTATGATTGAATTTCTGCCGTTTATTTTCCTGCCAGCACTGTTCTATTTAAAACAATGGGACCGTCCGCAATGGGTATTGGTTGTTTTATTGCCACTTGTGTTCCTGAGCCTTTTTCAAGGTTACCAGGTGGCCAATAGCATTTTAGTGGGAGGGGCTACCACACGCGCTGATTATTGGAGCCATTTTCTGAAGTGGAAACGCGACGCACCGGCTGTTCAAATTCCCGAGTCGTGGAAACTGTTTGCTTCCAAAAAGGAAAGCATGAGGGTTGAATTGAATGATAAAATCGAATTCTCGCCATCTGTTACACTTCGCGTAAGCGGGAAGTGCTCATCCTTGGTGGTTAGCGTTGTCGTATCCGGTGAACATCAGGATCCCAACATCCGATTGGTTATTTCGGGAGACAAAGGTTTTTATCAGGCCATTTATCTCGGTGCTTATTTGTACGATGAGAACAGAACTATGCAGTTTTTGGTTCCGATAAAGACAATTGAAGATCGTACTTTCACAGCATATGTTTGGAACGGGAAAACGGCATCAAGGGCAGTGGTTAAATTACTTATGATCAACGCATTTCTATGAGGACACGAATTATGAACTCATTGAATCAAATTTAATTATTCGTCATAAACAGCGCATTGGCGAAAAACAGTTTTCCGTTTTGCCAGAATCCTCTGAAGAGAGGGTTGTCCACCATGTAAATTACTATGCCGCTTCCCATGTTTTGTGTTCCGAAAATGAGCGATTCATCCAATTGGTTTTTTACCTTATGACCAATGAATCCTCCCAACACTTTGGGTTGTTTATCTAAATAACAAACGTTGTTGCCATTCTCCAGCCACTTATAACTGTCGGCGCTGAGTTTGAGCGTCGCATAGGTGTTCATGTATCCAAATGCCAGGGGATGCGTAACGTCGAGCTTGCATTCCAGAATGGCGCCAGTGATGGTCGAAGAAATGGCCTCACGCTCTTGTTTTTCGTAGGCAATACGAGGATGTTCGTGTTTTTCCTCCTTTTTTTCCTTGTCCTCGCTTTCCTCGGCATCTGCAGGTGGTTTTGCCGTTAACTCGAATCCATTGCTGTCATTGAAGAAGGAGAGGGCAGCTCCCATCACAATCAATTTGCCGCCGTTGCGCACCCAGTCTGAAATGTCGGCAATGGTGCCATTGTTTTTCCATTGCGAAAAGTCACCCTCGGGAACGATCAATGCCGTGTAACCTTCCAAATCTCCCACGCTAAATACCGCTTCATCAACAACATCGATGGGGCAATTCAAACCATAATCCATGAAGTGCCAGACTTCACCCACGTTTAGAGAGGACGTCGCTTCCCCGCTGATGAGCATGATGCGTTGTTTTGGGATCAGTTTGACATACGAAGAACCAAAATCGGCGCCTTGATCAACCATACCCGTCATTGTTCCGGTCAATTCAATTCCCAGTTCATTGGCGAGCCTTACCAACGTTGAATCATAACCAAATGGGTTGTCGGAACGCAAAACCAACAAGGTTCCCCGTTCGTATTGTATTCCGTTTTGTTTGAACGGCAATTCGGCCTCGCGTACCAACAGGTTCTTTTGTTGAAGTTGGACGAGAAGGCGGGCACTGTTGACAGAATTCCAAGGAATCAGGTACGCATACGCATTGGGAGAGAGCACGTTCTCCACCGTTGAGGTGCTCTTTCGTTGACCTTCGATGGGTTGTTCGGTTGCTAATGCATTCAAGCCATAGGCATAAGGCAAGGACCATGCGGTGATGTCATACGTCAATGAATCACTCAAGTAGGTGTGTGGTTCGAATAATACGTTGACGAGAGCGCCTTTTTTCTGCGCTGTATTTACAATCAAATGCTTGGGGTTGAGTTTCCAACTTTCTTCTTTTTGCTGCAAATAATCGTAACCCTTGGTTTGGCCATCTTTTGCGAACGAGTATCTTATTTCATGCGCATCGAGTAGGTGGGTCAAATCACGTATTTTTTCTGGATGACCCTCTAATACAAACGATTTGTACTTGAATGTTTTGTTGGTGACGTATTCCCTGAATTCTCCAATGAGTTTACCTGCCTGCAGATGGCTGTATTCCACGGTGGAAAGTCCAGTTGTATGGTGGTGAAGGAGCCTATCACGTAACGTTACTTGCTTGCCGTTTTCGCCGGTTACAGCCAATCCCGCACGACCGCTGCCTCCCTGTTCATAGGTCATGCCTACTGCGCCGCAATAGGTGGGGTAGGTATCGCCATAACTCGGGTAGAGCAGGTCAAAAATTTCTTTGGTGAAGTACAACCAGCCTTGCTCATCGAAATAGCGCGCATGGTTTTTACCTAGACCATTTTGAAATCCGCGCTGCCAATTGGAAATCACTTCGTGGTAAGGTTCGGCGGCCGGCGCAAAATAATACGGATCGTTGATTCCTTGTTCGTGAAAATCAACATGCACATGCGGCAACCACTCATTGTACAGTTTCAAGCGTTGTTGCGTTTCGATTTGCGTATTCCAAGCCCAATCGCGGTTGAGGTCGAACAGGTAATGGTTGGGGCGTCCACTGGGCCATGGCTCATCGTGTTCCCGCGAATTTCGTGCTTCGTTGGGATTCTTCCCCAACATTTGGTAATACCAATTTACGTAGCGATCCCGTCCATCCGGATTGATACACGGATCCAAGATAACGACTGTATTTTTCAACCATGCTTGTTTCGAGGTGAGCAATTCGTATGCTGTCAATAAAGCGGCCTCCGTTCCGGCACTTTCGTTTCCATGCACGTTGTAACTCATCCAGACAATAGCGATGTTTTCGTCTTTTGTCAAATCTTGGTGTGACTTCTTCAACTGTTCGAGCTTGGCGATGTTTTCAGGTGCGCTGATGATGGCAGCAATCAAGGGACGCTTTTCGGCTGTTTCACCATAGGTTTTGAGCTGCATGCGGTCGGAGGCATTTGTTGACAGGTATTCGAAATAATCCACTACCCGGTGATGTCGTGTAAATGAACTTCCGAGCGAATAGCCTAAGAATTCATCAGGAGAAAGGGGTTGTTGTCCGTAAATGTTTACCGAAAAAAGACCGACGAGGGAAAGAAGAAATAGGCGCACGAGAAAAGTTTAAATTCAAAGCTACGCATAGTTTTTCAGAACTAAAACTAGAGGATTCCTTTCGTGCGTAAAAACTCATCCAGTGACTCAATGTCGGAGAAAATCACTTCCCGTGCCTTGCTCCCTTGGAAGGCGCCGATAATGCCCATTGCTTCGAGTTGGTCTACGATCCTTCCTGCTCGGTTGTAACCGAGCTTCAGTTTACGTTGCAGAAGGCTTGCCGAACCTTGCTGATTGATAACCACAATTCTGGCCGCATCGGCAAACATCGGGTCGATGTCGTCCATATCCACTCCACTTCCACCATCGGCACCTTCCCCCACAAATTCAGGAAGAAGTAAGGCTTCCGGATACGCACGCTGTGAACCGATGTAGCTACAAATGGCTTCCACTTCCGGTGTATCCACAAAACCGCATTGCAGGCGCTGTAAATCCGAACCGGTGGAAATAAGCATGTCACCACGCCCTATAAGCTGGTCGGCGCCGGAAGCATCGAGAATGGTTCTTGAGTCGATTTTGGAAAGCACTCGGAAGGCGATTCGAGCGGGGAAGTTCGCTTTAATCATTCCCGTAATCACATTCACCGATGGGCGCTGTGTTGCTACGATTAAGTGGATTCCGATGGCTCGCGCCAACTGCGCTATTCGGGCAATTGGATGTTCGACTTCTTTACCGGCAGTCATGATCAGGTCGGCAAACTCGTCAATTAACACAATGATGTAGGGGAGGAAGCGGTGACCTTGTTCGGGGTTTAACTTTCGGTCGATGAATTTCGTGTTGTATTCTTTTATTGTTCGAACGCCAGCATCTTTCAAAAGCAAGTACCTGTCATCCATTTCAATACAAAGTGAATTCAGTGTATTAACTACTTTGGAAGTGTCTGTAATGATTGCATCTTCTTCACCCGGCAGTTTGGCAAGAAAATGCCGTTCGATTTTGTTATACAAGGTAAGCTCAACCTGTTTCGGGTCAATGAGTACAAACTTTACTTGCGCGGGGTGTTTTTTGTAGAGTATAGAGATTAATATGGCATTCAAACCAACGGATTTCCCCTGTCCAGTAGCACCTGCTACCAGTAAGTGTGGCATTTTCGTCAGGTCGAAAGTAAACGTTTCGTTGGTGATGGTTTTCCCCATAACAATGGGCAATTCCGCATCCGAATGCTGGAACTTTTCAGATGCAATCAGTGAACGCATGCTGACCATGTCCGGTTTGGAATTCGGCACTTCGATCCCGATGGTACCTTTTCCAGGAATGGGTGCGATAATCCGAATTCCCAAGGCGCTCAGGCTAAGTGCGATATCGTCTTCGAGGTTTTTAATTTTCGAAATACGAACACCGGGAGCAGGTACGATTTCATACAAGGTTACCGTCGGACCGACCGTAGCTTTAATTCTGGCGATGTCAATTTTATAGTGCGATAAGGTTTCTACAATGCGGTTTTTGTTCAATTCTAATTCTTCCTTGTTGATTGACAAACCAGAGGTACCGTAGTCTTTTAATAAATCAATCGAAGGTAAAACATAACTGGAAAGATCGAGCGTCGGATCATACGCACCAAATGCTTCTCTTGCCGATTGCAGGTTCTCTGTATCAATTACCGGCTCTTCCTCGGCAATCGATACGTCAAATGAGCTGACATCTTGATCTGTAACTGGAACAATTTCCTCATCGTTGAATTCAATTTCAAAATCTTGACCTTCTAAGGGGGACGGCTGTTCCTCTGAGTCCACTATTTCTGGATTGAACTCAATTTCCAGTTCCTCGGAAAAGTCGACTGGATTCGACAACTCATCCTCTTGAATCTCGTGGTCTTCGATGGTGTTAATCATGTGAATGTCTGCGGTTCTACTTTCCGTTGCATAGTCATTCCACGATTCTTCTTCCTCCACATCAGGATTTGTCCGAAGTTTTTCAAACCAAGCCTTCAAATTGATGTTGTAAAGCATTGTCATAACGACATATCCTGTCACAAGAATAAGGGTCAAGGATCCGAATTTACCCAATGTTAGCGCAAGCCATTCGTTCAAGTAATAACCAAAAGAACCTCCCAAGTAATTGACAGATGAAGCGAAAAAGCCAAGAAATACTGAACTCCAAACAAGTAGAATCACCAAACGCTTTAATGTTTGAAGCAAGGGAAGTAATGAAATTTGGAAGACCAGTTTTACGCCGAAGATAAAACTTAAGAAGGCAAAAGCAAAAGACGAAATACCAAACCAACGGAAAATAAGCAGGTGGGAAGTCCATGCGCCGAATTTACCTAGCCAGTTGGAAACCTCTTCCGCATTTTGCTCGAAAAGAAACTCGAATAGGCCTTTGGACATGACACGGTCTTGATCCACTTTCCATGTAAACAGGTAAGATAAACAGGCTAAGAACAAATAAAAGGAGAACAAAATCAGCATAATACCAACTGTCCTTTTTACCTTTTCCATGTTGATTTTAGGAACCCATGAGCGCACATTGACCTTTGGGTTTTTCACCTTGGTCTTCGCTTTAGTTGGTTTCCTTTTGGTTTGTCCAACAGGTGCTTCCTGTTCCAGTTGCTCTTCGCGGGGAATAAATTCGTTGTCGGCCATTGAACTTTTCTTATTCGACGGAACGAAAGTACAAACTAACATGCCTGACTGCATCCAATGTTTGTTTATGTTTAAACAATGAATTGTTCATTCAATTCGTTCTTATAACCGCTAATCGATAGGACAGGCGAAAACGTGCATAAGTATGGCTTAAAAAGATAAATTCTAGTTGGTTTTGAAGGAGAAATGACAGGTGTTAGTTCCCTTCTGTCATTATGCGTATAAATTCATCAAAACTTACGCGTCGAAAATCGTTTGGAATGCCAAAAATGTCTTTTTCCAACGGCATTTCCTCCATAGAACTGAGTTCATATTTCAACAACCCTTCCTCTCCTTCAACGTAATATACCACCGGAAGCCCGGGAAAGTAATCGAAGCCATTGAGGTGGTCGCTTGAAAGTTTTTTAAAGTAGTACCACGTTTGAGTTACACCGGTTTTTCGTTCTGTTACTTGGAGCTTTTTAGCTTTTTTACCACATATTTCCAGTCGGCCATTTTTTTTCTTCCAGGTATATTTTGTACTATCGGCAGCCACCACTTCGTCCGAACTTTGCAGGGCGAACTTGCCATTAGGCGTATCAAGCAATAAATAGGATTTTTTTAGAATTTGATGCTTGATCATTACTTGTTGACCTAAATCGGGCGTTCTGTTCTCCACACGAAGCATGCTGTCGTTTACATAAACTACCATCGTACGCTCAGGAAACATTTTTCTTATATTGGTATCGATCGGCTGATAAGTATAGGTAAGTTTGCCGGTAAACCGCTCAGTCTTTTGGCTCCATAGCATAGAGTATGAGGAAGCAAAAGCAAACAGGTATAGAAAAAGCCTTTTTTTCACTACACGAAAGTAAAGATAAAATCTAACTTAGTTGTTGGTTTCGATAAAAAGAGGTATTCAACGAAACGCATACCTACTTTTTCGACTGAAAGAATTACTTTTGAGGAGGATTATATCACCATGGACAAACAGGTCAAAATCGTCATTAATAAATCTGAAATTGCCGCTGGAACGAGAGGAGCATCCCTTGGTCCTGAAGCCATTTTAACGGTAAGTAGGCAGAAAAAAGACGCGTTCATCAACGACATTCCAAAAATTAGTATAGAGAATGAGAACCATGCATTAGACCAATCGAACACGATGGAGTACGGTCATTACATGGAAGCCTATTCACGGGTATTTAACCGTTTACAGGGGGTAATTGAACAGGAATTGAGATCGGGATTTAAGCCTTTCGTATTGGCAGGTGATCACGGTTCTGCAGCAGCGACAATCTTGGGTATTCGAAAAGCTTATCCTCAAAAACGCTTGGGTGTGATTTGGATCGATGCCCACGCAGATTTACACTCGCCTTTAACAACTCCCTCAGGAAACATACATGGCATGCCTTTGTCGCTTGTACTTGGCAATAACAACGAGGCGTGCTCCGTCAACCAGCCAGATGAAAAAACACTGGCCCTTTGGGAATCGTTAAGATCTCCCTTTGTCAGCGGATTAAAGGTGTTACCAACGGATTTGGTGTACATTGCCTTACGCGATTATGAGGAACCAGAGAATCATTTAATTCAAGAAATGGGCCTCAAGGTGATAACAGTAGATGACGTTCGGATGAAAGGTGCAGGTGCCATTAAAGATGAAGTGCTTGATTATTTATCTTCTTGTGACTTGCTCTATGTTTCATTTGATGTGGATTCGATGGATCCCATAGAAGCGTCGTACGGAACAGGAACACCTGTAAAGAATGGATTATCGGTTGATGAAGCCAGTGATTTATTGGTTGGTTTTGCATCGAGTGGAAAAGTGGTGTGCACGGAGATTGTTGAGGTGAATCCTTGCCTGGACAACCGGACCAACCGAATGGCAGAAATTGCCTTCGATCTGATGAGGTCCTTTATTTCATCTTGGAAAACAGTTCAATAAAATGCAAGAAAAAATCACCAACATCCTTCTCAATCACGCGCAAGAACGACTTGGACTAGAAATAGAAGAAAACGAAATTCAAATTCAAACAACCAGGAAAGACGTGAAAGGAGATTTGACCCTAGTGGTCTTCCCTTTCGTTAAGAAATGGAAATGCAGTCCAAAAGAAGCCGGCGACAAAATAGGTCGGTTACTTCTGGATTTACTACCTGATATTGAGTCTTTTGAAGTGGTAGGAGGTTTCTTAAACCTTACACTCACTAATGCCTACTGGATAGGGATTTTGGATTCAATGTCGGCGGCGGCAACCATCGATGTTGATACCTCAGGTGAAAGGCCGCTTGTTATGGTGGAATTCGCTTCGCCAAATACGAACAAACCCCTTCACTTAGGACATTTAAGAAATATTTTTCTTGGGGACGCCGTTTCGCGCATATTGGAAGCGGATGGAAACAAGGTGATTAAGACCCAAGTCATCAACGATCGGGGAATTCACATCTGCAAAAGCATGCTGGCATGGGAGAAGTTTTCACCCTTAAATTCTGCTGGAGAACGAGAAACGCCTTTGAATACAGGGTTGAAGGGAGATAAACTGGTTGGAAAATACTACGTCGTATTCGATGCGGAATGGAACCGGCAGGCAACGGCACTATTGGAAGAATGGGTAGGAGGGTCAGATGCGGGATTTAGTGATGCCTATCACCAATTTTTAGAACTCCAGAAAGCAGCTGAAGGAAAGGATGAAAAAGCAGCCAATGCACTTGCCGTAAAACAGAAAGAGCTGGCAAAAAACCATACAGAAATTCTTAAGGAAGCCAAAGAAATGTTGGTCAAGTGGGAAGCGCGAGACCCGCAAGTGTACCTGTTGTGGAGTACCATGAACGGATGGGTTTACGAAGGTTTCGATGAAACCTATCACCGAATGGGGGTAGGTTTTGATAAAAATTATTACGAATCAGATACCTACATCTTGGGTAAAGACGTTGTCTTGGATGGATTAAAAAAGGGGATTTTTTACAAAAAAGACGATGGTTCTGTTTGGATTGATTTGACCGATGAAGGCTTAGATGAAAAACTCGTCTTGCGTTCCGATGGGACTTCTGTATACATGACACAAGACATAGGAACGGCGTTAGATCGATTCAAAGATTATCCAGCGCTTTCGAGCATCGTTTACACGGTTGGGAACGAACAAGATTATCATTTTAAAGTCTTGTTTTTGATTCTTCAAAAACTTGGATATGCGTGGGCCGAGCAATGTTTCCACTTGTCATACGGAATGGTGGATCTTCCTTCTGGAAAAATGAAATCGAGGGAAGGAACCGTGGTAGATGCTGATGATATCATGGCCGAAGTGGTAGAAAAAGCCACGGAAATGACGAAAGAACGAGGACATCTGGAAGGCTTATCGACCGATAAACGTCAGGAATTATTTGAAATGATCGGACTAGGCGGATTGAAGTATTTTCTTTTAAAGGTCGATCCAAAAAAACGCATGTTGTTCAATCCGGAAGAATCGATTGATTTAAATGGCCATACCGGGCCGTTCATTCAGTACGTACATGCGCGAATTCAATCCTTGCTGCGAAAGTCGGGACTAGAATTAAAAGAAGTAAGACTTGATGCTTCCATTTTATTGGAAGAACAGGAAATTCAACTCATCCAATTGTTGGAATCGTACCGAGAAGTCATCCACGAAGCTGCAATGAACTATTCACCGGCGGTGGTGGCCAATTTTGCTTACGAATTGGGAAAAAGTTACAACCATTTTTATCAGACCATCTCTATTCTTAACGAAGAGAATGTTTCAAAAAAAGAATTGCGTTTGGTTTTAAGCGCAAAAGTGGCTGACACCATTTGGCACAGCATGTCCTTAATGGGAATTCAAGTACCTGATAGGATGTAATCACGGGATTTTTTCATTAAAAACCATCAGCGGAAGTCCACAGGCATTTTGAATATTTCCTAATACAAATCCACCATAGGCATAACTGACTGTGGATGCCTCCGCTAGCTTCGTTCCTTTGGCAACTATGGATTTTCGGTCCTCGCCTAGTTCGAAGGAAAGAGGTAAAACCTTACCTTCTGAATTCTTTGCTACGATTCCTTCTATTGTTTTAGAACCAGTCGTTAAGCGCAACTCCGAATCAGATTGAATGAGTATCGTCAAATCCGAACTAGTTCGCATGAAACCCTTTACCTTCGGGTAATCTACACAGGAATTGTCCGTCCCATAAACCATACAAGCGGCTTGTTTTGCCAACCTTATCCCAACGTCCAGTTTATTAGAAGGATGAATGTTTTTTTCTTCCTCTTCCAACACCAAGTCATTTGTGGAAACAAACCTGCAATGAGGCAATGTTTCGGCAACCTTGCGTTGTGCGATCCGAAGATCTGCAGCTTGTTCTCCATTGTCATATGCAAAGGGTGCAATCTCAACAATTAAAAAAGGCAGCGAATCATTTGTCCATAAAGTCCGCCATAATAAAATCATGTCTGATAATTTCGCCTCGTAGGTCTCTGGACTGTTCACATTTGCCTCTCCTTGATACCAACAAATCCCTTTGATGCAAAAGTCTTTCAGCGGATGGATCATCCCATTGTACATTACTTCGGGCTTTTTCCATGTTTCACTGTCTGCAAAATCTGTATTGAACAGTTCCTCCGAATGTTTCCGAACAAGTTCTTCACTCATCCAACCTTCAACCTTCGAGCCTCCCCAGGCCGAAAGAATGATTCCAACCGGAACATTTAATGTTTTGCACAAATGTTCACCAAAAAAGTAACCAACAGCACTAAACCGTTCTACCTGTTCCCGCGTGCAAGTTGTCCATGTCCCATCGACCTCTGTCCCGGGTGAATCCTGCGAATTTCGCTTCACTTTAAATAAGCGGAGCGGGAGATCCTTGTTCGCATGATCAAGAACAGAATCGGCATGCGCTACAAATTCACTTTCAAATCCTTTAAAGGTCATTTCCATGTTGGATTGCCCCGAGCAAAGCCACACCTCACCAAAAAAAATGTTCGTAAGGGCGCTTTTTTCCCCATCATTGAATTGTATGCAGTGGGGCTGTAAATCTGCTTTTGGTATTTGAAGGAGTAATTGCCATTTTCCATCCTTACCCGTTTTAACCTCCATGGCATTCGTCCAGCTCGGTTGAATGTGCACAACTCGATTGGGCTTGGCAAGTCCCCAAAGTTTAATGGTACTGTTCTGCTGAAGAACCATGTTGTGCGAGAAAAGGTCCGGAAGGACCACTTTTGCATGTGTTTTCAGCGAAACGAACGAGGCGAGTAGGATAATAAATAAGGAAATGGCTTTCATTGAATTCATTTCATGAACGCATACATCAGGATATTGGCTCCCATTTGAAGTGCTTGTGTCCGTTTTTCCGGAGGGTCATTATGCACTTGTGGGTCTTCCCATCCATCGCTTAAATCAGTTTCGAATGTATAAAGACAAACCAAGCGACCGTTAATGATTATTCCAAAAGCTTGTGGCCTTTTACCGTCATGTTCGTGAATTTTGGGTAGTCCGTTAAAATTGTATTTCTGGTGAAAAATGGGGTGATCAAAGGGCAGTTCAACGAGCGCATTGGTTGGAAATACTTTTTTAAGCTCCACACGGATAAATTCATCCATACCGTAATTGTCATCGATGTGCAAAAAGCCTCCCGCCATGCAGTAGGTGCGTAAGTTTTCAGCCTCGGCACCCGAGAAAACCACGTTGCCATGACCCGTCATGTGGATCATCGGATATTGAAAGATGTCCTGGCTACCGACTTCCACATAAGGAACTTCCTTGGAAATCGATGTTCCCAATTGCTGGTTGCAAAATTTCACTAGGTTGGGTAATGCGGTAGGATTTGCATAATAATCGCCTCCACCGTTGTATTTTAATACGGCCAATTGAAGGGTTCCTTGAGCATATCCGATCGAAAAAATGGCCTGTATCAAGCCTAGTACCAACAGGTGCAAAACGTTGTACCGTTTAATCTTTGTCATGTCGTTGAATTTCTGTTAAGGTTTGAATGCAAGCCACTAATCCTGCCGTTTCGGTACGAAGCCTACTTTGTCCTAAAGATATGGATTCACAACCGTTTTTCAAAGCATAAGCGATTTCATCGCTGGTAAAATCACCTTCCGGTCCAATATATATGGGTGCATCCGAATGGTAGTGTTTTCCGGGAATGGTTTCTCTGGAAAACTCCTCCTTGCAATGTGCTATCCATCCTTTCTTTTTATCTTCAATAAGTGCTTCAAAACGGATTAAGGGCTGGATGTGCGGCAAAAACACGCGACCCGACTGTTTTGTTGCTGACAGCACAATCCGCTCCAGACGTTCTGTCTGCAGGTTGCGCCGCTCACTGTTTTTACTCAAAATAAAACTAAATCTTGTTACGCCAATCTCCGTGCATTTTTCAACCAACCATTCCAACCGTTCCATTTGTTTAGTGGGTGCTATGGCAAGGTGCAGCAGCAACTCGGGTTCCGTATGTTGAATCACCTCCCTTGGTTCAAAGTAGGTTTCTTTTTTTGATTTTACGGAGAGTGTACCGAATCCCTCCATGCCTTTGCCATTTACAGCGCGCACTTGGTCCCCGGATTGCATGCGTAAAACCTGTACGGTATGTCTACCTTCTTGCTCGGAAAGGCGCATTTCTTTTTTGGTATCAGTCCAGTCGGGTAGGTAGATCGTGTGCATCATTCGTGTAAAAGCCGGTACACCATTTCAAACATCAAATCACTTTTATTCACCATGGATGAACTACCGATTCCTTTGCTATGTAAATCGTATTCATGCAAAATACCAATATTCGTAGCGAGTTTTTTTGCATCGTAATTTTTAGATTGTTTAATCAATTCACCTGCCGCGTAGGGGTGTATTTTTAATAATCCCGCAATGTGCTCTTGGCTTTTGACCTTAGAAAACTGAATCCGCATCATTTGACTGTACAAGCGAAAGGCCGAGGAGATCATCCCTATAACATCTGCACTTTTTGGGTTTTGCCTAAAATAATCGACGATTTTCATTGCTTTCACCGCATCCTTAACTGCCAGCGCGTTGCTTAGCTCATAAACGTTGTAATCTTTGGAGATGCCAATGTTATGCTCAATGTGTTCGTCTGTAATGCCCGCTTTTTTACCCAATACAATTTCCAATTTATTGACTTCATTGACAATCTTACTCAAGTCATTTCCCAGAAATTCAGCGAGTAACATCGATGCTTTGGAACTGATTTGCATGTCACGTCCCTTCACAAAACTGCTAATCCATTCGGCGAGGTGGTAATCTCTGACTTTTTCAGATTTAAAAACGACACCCGTTTTTTGTGCATCTTTGAGTAATTTCTTTCTTGAATCAATGTTCTTGTACTTATGGCAAATTACGAATATGGTTCGATCTGACGCATTCAAAAAATAAGGCGCCAATTCATCTAATAATTTCATTTCTTGCGCCTCTCGTAACACTACGAGCTTTCGTTGCGCCAACATGGGGTAGTTTTTCAATTCACTCAACAATGACAAAGGATCGGCCTCTTTTCCATACAAGATGACCTGGTCAAATGCCTTATCTTGCTCTGGTAGGGCATGTTCAATAATGGCATCGGAAATGGCATCAATAAAATAGGGCTCTTCCCCATGAAGAACATACGTTTTTTCGATTTGACCTGCAACGATGCTCGAAATCAGTTGTTTATGTGTCAAACCTGCCATTGATTAAGCCAAGGTATGTTGTTCCCAAATTTGAACGAGTTCAACCAAGGTGTTTACAGCTTTCTCCATGTCTTGAATGCTGACGTATTCTTGCCTTGAATGAATCGCCATTTCTCCCGTAAAAATATTCGGACATGGAAAAGCCATAAAGGACAAGCGTGACCCATCCGTACCACCGCGAATAATGGACCGTCTTGGTTCAATCCCTGCTTTGGTCATTGCCTGAACGGCATAATCGGTCACGAACGGTACTTCTCGCAGGACTTCTTTCATGTTGCGGTATTGTTCAGATACCTTGAATGTATAGGTTGATCCCGGAAAAAAATCAATTGATTTCTTTAACGCTTCCTCCAGGAATTTCTCGTAATCATGTAGTTTCTGTGTTTCGTGGTCTCGAATGATGAAGGTTATTTTGGCCGATTCAAGGTTCCCCTCCATGCTTACAGGGTGAACAAAACCTTCACGGTGTTCCGTTGATTCGGGCGAAAGTTTGTTTTTTGGTAAATTTTCCAAAAAATGAGCTGCTACCTTCATGGCGTTCACCATTTTCCCCTTGGCATATCCAGGATGAGCACTGATGCCTTGAATCGTAATGTCTACAGCGTCCGCCGAAAAAGTTTCGTCTTCCACTTCTCCCAGTCGTCCGCCATCCAAGGTGTAACCAAAATGTGCCTGAACTTTATCGAGGTTCAGTTTATCTACTCCTCGACCGATTTCTTCGTCTGGAGTGAACAGAATTTCAATAGGTCCGTGAGGAATTTCTGGGTTATTCGTTAAAATTTCCGCCAAATTCATGATGATGGCAATACCCGCTTTGTCGTCAGCTCCCAAAAGCGTCAGTCCACTCGCTGTAATCAGGTCATCGCCGATTTTTTCTATTAAATAGGGATGATTATCGCTGGTGATTACTTGAGTGGCGTCATCCGGTAGAACAATAGGCTCACCCGTGTACTTTCGGTGTACAATTGGTTTTACGTTAGTTCCGCTGCAGTCCGGAGCGGTATCGATGTGCGAACAAAAGCAAATCGTTGGGACCTGCTGATTATTCGAATTTGAAGGGATCCGTGCGTAAACATAACCGTTTTCATCCAATTCCACTCCGCTGATTCCCAAAGCGTTCAATTCACTTTCAAGCAATCGAGCTAAATCAAGTTGTTTGGATGAGGAAGGACACGATGCAGACTCGGGGTCTGCGGTGGTGTCAATTTTCGCGTAGCGAATGAAGCGATTTTCAACGGAATAAGAATGAATCGGCATTGGGCTTATACTATTTTTTAATGCGAATGTGAAAGTAAATGTACCGTTTTTTGCCCTTTTACGGCATGACAGTTGAAAACATTTTTAAACAATAAGTATGAATATGCGGAATGGAAATTATTCGTTTTTCATGCACTTTTCCAATTCGACTGTCTCGGCATAGGTATACTCCTGAGTGCGCATACACTGATTCGTCCAATAAGTGCCTTCTCGACTGCTGTTTTCAGAAGGAATCCTAAACAGCATATCGAACAAATAACTTGTTCTTGTGGCATAAACGATGTAGTTACTTCCCACCATAAAACCTCGGTAGCCACAAGAAGCACCCGTTCGGGTTGTGTATATGGTTACAGTATCCTGAAGCGAATTTCCCTTAAAACACCTGTTTATTTTCAATTCAACCTTTATTAGGAATTCCGCATCCAACAACTCCCTTGCTCTGCTTTCGGATTCACCGGTTCTCCTCAACGAATCAAGCACGTTTGGATTCATTGATTCGGATGTAGCAACAAATGTCATGCGTACCACCTCCCCGCTAAAAACAACATCAGAAGCATGATATGCTTCATGGACACTTTCAAACCCTTCACAGCTACACGCAAACGAATGAGAACCCATGAGAATGCTAAGAATAAAGGCGAGGTTAATTTTCATCCGTTAAAAACTACAAAAAATAAAGCCACACTTAATGCATGGCTTGGGAATTGAATTAAGAAGAAAATATCGAATTAACCTACGATTTCGTCCTTGTTGAAATGAAATTCACTTTCAATTTCAGCATTTTCATCTGAATCTGAACCATGAACAGCATTTCTACCCTTTGATTCTGCATAATATTTTCGAATGGTACCTTCGGCTGCCTCACTAGGGTCAGTTGCGCCAATCAGTTTTCGAAAATCTTCTACGGCATTGTCTTTTTCCAATATGGCAGCAACAATTGGCCCTGAGGTCATGTAATCAACCAATTCACCGTAGAATGGTCGTTCGGAATGAACTGCGTAAAATTCTTCTGCTTGCTCTTTTGAAAGCCTGGTCATCTTCAATGCCTTGATGGTAAAACCGGCTTGAATGATCATATCAATGATTTTCCCTGTGTGTCCGTTTTCCAATGCATCCGGTTTAAGCATGGTAAGGGTTCTGTTGTGTGCCATAACGCTGTTTTTAAATGAGCGGCAAAAATAAGGATTTTCCATCAATAAATTCGATGAGATTAACCGGTTTTTAAATCAATTAACAACGTATTACTTCGTTATTTTAAGTAGGTTTTGCGTATTTTTGAGGGTATAAAATATCATTTTGCAGGCACTAATTAGCTATTTTGAATCAATCAATCCAGTCTTGGCAGCACTCTATGCCACTGTTTTTACGTGGCTGATGACTGCAGCAGGTGCGGGTTTGGTATTCTTTTTCCGAACCATGCATCGAGGTTGGTTGGATGCGATGCTTGGTTTCACCGGTGGCGTAATGGTTGCCGCGAGCTTTTGGTCTTTGTTAAACCCGGCCATTGAAATGGCGGAAAAACAATATCCGTCCATGCCTTGGATGCCAGCTGCTGTTGGATTTCTTTCTGGTGCGCTTTTTCTGTTTTTCCTTGATAAAAGCTTACCGCATTTACACATCAATTTTCAGGAACATGAGAAAGAAGGCGTGAAAACACAATTGCATAAAACGGTGCTTATGGTTCTCGCAATTACCCTTCATAACATCCCGGAGGGGCTCGCTGTGGGAGTATTGTTCGGTGCGGCGTCATTGGGAATCGATGGTGCAACCACTGCTGGAGCGATAGCGCTGGCCATTGGAATCGGTATCCAAAACTTCCCCGAAGGTTTTGCAGTGGCGGTTCCGCTGCGTAGGGCCGGAGCAACCCGCTGGAAAAGCTTTTGGTATGGTCAATTATCTGCCGTGGTGGAGCCAATCGCTGGCGTAATTGGTGCCGTAGCGGTTATCTACATGCAATCGCTGCTTCCGTTTGCGCTTTCTTTTGCAGCCGGAGCAATGATTTTTGTAGTGGTTGAAGAGGTAATTCCTGAAACACAGCGCGATAAATACACGGACATCGCTGTACTTGGATTTATTGGTGGATTTCTGGTTATGATGGTACTCGATGTCGCTTTGGGTTGATCCTCGCTGTCCTAATTTTCTTGTAAAGTCGTTGAATTTTTCTATTTTCGTACTCAAAACTTACCTGATGAAAATCTTTATTACGTCCTTTTTATCCATCCTTTTACTTTCCTCAAACCTTTGGAGCCAAACCCAAGGAATAGCCTATACGGCTGTTGGAAAGGGAGTTGCAACCACCTTCGTTACCGATTACCACGCACTTGGAATAAATTCCTCTGCGTTGGGATGGGGTACAGGCTATGAAGATAAAAAGTTTACGATTGGGCTATCCGAATTCGGCGCAGGTATTTACTCAGATGCATTGAACGTAAGCAGGTTGAAGAATTTTTCAAAAACGATTCGAAATGCCATTTCTGGAACCACTCCTTCTCAGTACGATTTGGCTGCCCAGAAACAAGCTGCTATTGATTATTCTACCTCTGGTATCAGCATGTTTGCTAATTTCAATTGGTTCGGTTTTTCCTTCTACAACGAAAAGTTTGGGGGAGTTGCAGTAAATGTGAGTGAAAACTACCGCTTCTACTCTAAATTAAGTTACCGAACAGCAGATTTCATCTTCAATGGTAGATTGGCGGAGTATTTCGATTCTTTGACGATCGTAGTAGCTGGTGATACCTCTGTAATCGCGAACAGCTTGAACCTTTCGCAAGATACATTGGGAGCAGTTATTCAAGGATCCATTTCGGTTCCACTAATGCTATCGGACATCACCAAAGGTTCGGAAATACGCGCCTCATGGAACAGGCACTATAATTTCGGTTATGGACGTAAAATCTTAGGACGCGATAGCATGTTTGTTCTTTATGGTGGCATTGGTGGGCGGTTCATTCAATCCGTTGCCATGTTCAACATGGAATCCACCGATAATGGTCTTTACATGTATTCTTCCGTTACACCGAATTTTAACATCGACTACGGTTCCGCCGCATTGTCAAACGTTTCCGCCTACTTTGAAAAAGGCAAATTGCTGCCTAAGGTAGTTGGAACTGGGTACGGATTGGATTTGTCTGCCAGTATGATTTTCTTCGATAAGTTGAAGGTCGCAGCCGCAGTGAACAACATTGGTCAGGTAACTTATAACCGGAATGTTTACCGTGTCTTGGATACCCTCGTGACAGACGTTACACTCGATGGAATCAACGATTACAATGTAACCCAAGCCGTAAATCAGCTACTGAATCAAGGAGGAATCATGACCTTGGAAGGACAAGAAAAGTATACCGTGCAAAATGCGTCAGACATCCGCATTGGTGCAAGCTTCTCTTTCGGGAAAATTGCGTCGGTAGGTTTTGATATGGTTGCTCCCTTCAACCGCAATACACCGGGAAGTATCGCGAATCCTGTATTCTCGTTTGGAGGTGAAATTCGTCCACTGCCATGGTTGCATTTGAATGCGGGTTATTTTGGCGGCGGAATTTACAAAAACAACATTCCCCTTGGAATCAACTTTTCCTTCAAGGAAGGGACGTATGAATTTGGTATAGCATCCTACGACATTCTCTCTTTCTTTATGGAAAATTCCAACAGTTTGTCCGCGGCCTTTGGAATGGCGCGTATCCGATTCTAAAAACGGTTCCTTAGAACATATTTCAGTTCATTCAATACAATAGCTGTTGCTCCCCAAATTTGAACAGATCCAAAATGGAAGCAGGGGGCATCAAAAACTGTGTTGGATGGTTGATGTTCGATTGTAATTAACCCCTTGTTACCTTCGTCCAGTAGCTTAATCAAAGGTAAAAAGTAAATTTCCTCCACCTCTCGTTCGTCGGGAATTAACGAAGGAAATGCATCAATGACATAAACAAACGGGTGCAATTCAAATCCACTCACTGGAATGTACACAGGGCTAAGTTTCCCCACGTGATAAACAGCATCAAGGGCTAATCCGATTTCTTCAAAACATTCCCTACACGCTGTTTCAACTAGATGTGCGTCCGATGGGTCTTTTTTACCTCCGGGAAAAGCGATTTGTCCGCTGTGCGCTCCGTCATAAGTAGGACGTTGAATAACGCTGAAATGGAGTTCTTCCTGATGCAAGCCAATGACAACAGCGACAGCTGCCTCTTTATATCCTGTCGCAGGAGGTCGTTTGTTCTTCAAGCGCTTTGGAGGTGACATTTCGTCATGAGCCAAATCACCCGGAAGCTCGTCCTTTAAAGCCTCGGAAAGGAATTTTCGGATGGCGTCCGTTGTCATGCTTCGATGCTTTTTAAAAAGATTAAAAAATCATCGTAAAAATAAGGGATGATGTTCGATGTGCCGGTTAGTTTCACTACGCATAGTTTATTTCCCACTTTTGCAGCAGCGAGAAGGCTTCTTGTTTCCTCTCCTTTCGTATTAACCTGGGAGTAACTAAACGTCCACCCAGAACCCTTTTTTCCTATTCTTACGGGTTTGACAACGGAAGAATTCATGGGCGAGTTGTTACTACTTCGATTCGCATATCCAGATAATACATATAACGGTTGGTTTTCCGGATTGGGTTGTTGCCCAAAATAAGTCAAAACTTCTTCATCGGAGAAACACTCTACAATCAAGTAACATTGCAGTTCCTCCAGAAAATATACGCCAGCAACTTGACTTAACGTCATTTCGCGAACGTCTTTTTTTTCAAAAACACCTGAAAGTTGAAAGGATATCCCACCAAGGGTTGTTTTTTGAAGGTCTGGAAAATTCATTCGGTTATTTTCAATGCGTTCTTTTGCATTCGGTTTTTCATTATTCGTTGTGCTACAACCATGCAAGATTGCACTAAAAATCAAGCAAATCATCCCTGTAATGAGCTGCAAAAATCCTTTCCACTTATCACGCATCAAGTGAGTTTTTAAATTAAAATAGTCAAAACAAACAAGTCAAATATACAAAAAGGAACGTGCATGGTGGCTTTGAATCCTGACCCGTATTTATCCAATTGGATTCCAATGTAAATCAAATAAACCTATCTTTGCCCTTCAACTCACTAAACTGTTCATAGCATGCAACTGTGGAACACACTCAACAAAGAGGAGTTGGAAAACAAATGGCGCTCACTTGGCTACCGTTTTGTGACCATCTCTTTTTACACTTACGCACACATTGAAAATCCGCGTTTATTCAGAGATCACTTGTTTCAGATGTGGTCTGCCATTGATGTGGTTGGAAGAACGTATGTAGCGAAAGAAGGCATTAACGCACAAATTTCCGTTCCGTTAAATCACCTCGACCGTTTTAGAGAGGAACTTTCTCAAATTGATTTTCTAAAAGGGGTGCGTTTAAACATAGCAGTTGAAGATGGTGAAGCCGAATTTCCATTCCTAAAACTTAAGATAAAAGTCCGCGATAAAATTCTGGCCGATGGTTTAAACGATGCCTCGTTTGATGTGACAAACAAAGGAATTCATTTGAATGCCGAGGAGTTTAATAGACTTACGGATGATCCGGAAACCATCTTGATTGATTTTCGAAACCATTATGAATGGGAGGTAGGACATTTTAAAGGAGCGATTTTACCCGATGTAGATACCTTTCGAGAGTCTTTGCCATTCATCGAGGACGAATATTTAAAGGACAACCAAGATAAAAACATTGTGATGTATTGTACGGGTGGAATTCGCTGTGAAAAAGCATCTGCTTGGTTCAAGCATCGCGGATTCAAAAACGTACATCAGCTAGAAGGTGGGATCATAAAATATGCCAACGACTGCAAAGCGCAAGGACTAGAACCCAAATTTATAGGTAAGAACTTTGTTTTTGACGAACGAAGGGGGGAGCGGATTACACCGGATGTGATTGCGGTGTGCCATCAGTGTGGCGAGCCAGCAGATACGCATACCAACTGCGTGAACG
>Ga0315902_10002941_pt1 | contig 25944 bp, 22 predicted proteins | sample LakEriMetagenome_9_FD_203523 | JGI IMG/M metagenome (GOLD analysis project Ga0315902, IMG submission 203523) | Freshwater fungal communities from buoy surface, Lake Erie, Ohio, United States - Buoy 12 MA117 | ecosystem: Environmental > Aquatic > Freshwater > Lake > Lake biofilm | place: USA... | reverse complement strand
AGTGGCCGATTAGAGTGGTCGATCGGCGAGTTGATCGATTTGGGAGTCGGATTTCGAGCTGGGGGAATCCTCGAGGAAGTACGCTGAGATCCTTTCGGCAAGATCCTCATGGTGCTCCTGAGCTTCGACCGGTACCGAACCGATTTCATCGACACCGCTGGCGAGTTTCTCGGCCACATCGATCCTCGTGGCGATTTCGTCGAGGGCTTGGCGAACTTGACTGATCGCTCCGTCATCGACTGCAAATTGGTTGCCGGCCTGTGCGACCTGGACCATCGTCAATCGCGCTTGCAAGTTCTCGACTTGGACTTCCAATTCCCGCTTTGCAGCGAGCATTTCGTCGAGTTTGCGCCTGGCTGCGATCAGATTGCGTTCGCGAGCATCGAGTATTTTGACCAGCTTTTCGGAGGTCGCTTCGAGCGATTGGTGGTGCTTGAACCGGTCGCCCAAATCCTGTCGGACCTGTTCGATGCTGTATTTCTTGCCCTGGTAGGTCACATAGCGGACACCGCTTTGCAAGTCCTCTTTGAGCTTCAAAATCGAGTCCTTGGATTTCGCCAGGGAGGTTTGTTTGACGTTCACCTCACGCTGCAATTTTGCAACCTCGACCTCTTCGCGAGCGATGAGTTTCAAGTTGCTTGCGATCTCAGGCTTCAAATCGCTGATCAATTCCCGGGCGCGTTTGATCTCGACCTCGACGGGAATCTGATCCTTGACCGAATCCCGCAGGGAATGGATCCCTGTTTTGACATAGCTGTAGGCCGAGGTGCCCAACAAGAGTCCTCCAGCGGAAGCTGTCAACGCCGAACCGAGCAAAATTTTCTTGAGCATTTTCTCTATCCCCTTTTTGGTGGAAAACCGGACCAATCGCCGCGTTGAAAAACGCAGGCCTAGAGGACATTTCGCATGGGATTTCAAAATATTGTCCCCTCGGGACGATTTTCTTGCTTTCCGGATTGAACCCTCAAGGGCTATCGGCAGTTGACAGGCAAGCGACTTATCGCCAACTTACTACTTCCAAGGCCTTTACCGAAGCGACAGCGCGCCCAAATCGCTGCTATTTTGCCTACTACTGATTGACCAAACTCCATTCAACCAAAGCCCCCATGAACCAGATGCTTGACCTCGGAGAAACGGATTCGCTTGCCAAGGATGTGGCTGGATTGGAGGATTGGTTCGAGGCCGCTGTGCAAAACTCGGTCCCGGAAATTTTGCCCAAACGCACTCCGATCCGCAGTTCCTGGGGCGACGATGACGAAGAGGCCGAAGACGATGATCTTCCAGAGGAAGCCACCCCCGAACAGGAAGACGACGAACCCGACCCCTTCGATGACTTCGACGAAGAGGACTTCGACGACGATTTCGATGACGATTTCGAGGAAGAACTCGAAGACGAATACCAAATCGAACCGGTCGACGATGGGATGCTCGAAGGCCACCCGGATGCCGAAGCCCTCGATGAAGAGTTGGACGAGAACGGCAACCCTATCGTATTTCCGGATGACGAGTGATCGATGTTTCGAGCTGTAAAGACCGACGTTAAGTTTCCCAAACAAGAAGAAGCGATCCTCAAGTTCTGGAAAGACAACGACATCTACAAAAAGTCGTTGTTGCTGAGGCAAGGATCGAAACCGTTTGTCTTTTTCGAAGGCCCTCCGACGGCCAACGGCTTGCCCCACCCGGGCCACTGCCTGACCCGGGCGATCAAAGATCTCTTTCCTCGCTACCGAACCATGCGAGGGTATTGGTGCAATCGCAAAGCCGGTTGGGATACCCACGGTTTGCCCGTCGAGGTCGAGGTCTGCAAAGAACTCGGCATCCATTCGAAAGATGAAATCGAAAACTACGGAGTCGAGCCATTCATCGCCAAGTGCCAGCAGAGCGTTTGGCGCTACATGCAGGAATGGGAACGTGTCACCGAACGCTTAGGGTTTTGGATCGATCTTTCGGAAGCTTACGTTACCTACCATCAAAGCTATGTCGAAAGCGTTTGGTGGTCCCTCAAGAATCTCTTCGACCGAGGCTTGCTCTACCGAGGACACAAGATCGTCTGGTGGTGGGCCCAAGGAGGTACGGCCCTGAGCAGCGGAGAGGTCGGACAAGGGTACCGTGAGGTGGCCGATCCGAGCGTCTACGTTCGCTTTCCTCTGGTCGATCAACCCAATACTTCGCTGGTCGTCTGGACGACCACCCCCTGGACCCTCCCGTCGAACCAATTCGCTGCCGTTCACCAAGGGATCCAATACGCTTACTGCACCGATCCGGAGTCCAAAGATACCCTGATCGTCGCGGCCGATCTGGTGAAGACGCTCGGGGAAAAGATCAAACGGGAATTGACCGTCGAAAAGACCGTTCCGGGAAGTCAGTTGGTCGGACTGAGGTATGTCCCGCCGTTTGATTATTACTACAAAACGATGGGCTCGCTGACGTCTGAACTCCTAGGCGGTGGCCAACAGCACACCCAATGGCGCGTCGTTCACGCCGACTTTGTCACCATCGATTCTGGAACTGGAATCGTCCACCTTGCACCCGCCTTCGGTGAAGTCGACTACGAAGTCCTCATCGAGCAAAGAGAGCGGTTTGTTCAGGACCAAGGCCCAGAGTTGATCTGCGCCGTCGGACCCGACGGGAAATTCAACGCCGATGCGGCCGACTACCAAGGAGTCTGGGTCAAAGACGCCGATAGACCCATCAGCCGAGCCCTCCGCGAGCGTGGGTTGCTCTGGCACCAGGAACAATATGTTCACGATTACCCATTTTGCTGGCGAGCAAGCCAAGACCCACTGATCCAGTACCCACGAGAAAGCTGGTTCATCCGCACGACCGCATTCCGCGATGCAATGCTCGAAAACAACTCGAAAATCGGTTGGTTACCCGAGCACATCGGTCCGGGCCGCTTCGGCAACTTCCTGGAATCCAACGTCGATTGGGCGCTGTCCCGCGAACGCTACTGGGGAACACCACTGCCGGTCTGGGTCTGTCAGTCCACCGGGAAAATGGAGTCGATCGGATCCTACCAAGAACTCTTGTCAAAACCTGGCATCGATGGAACCGAAGTGTGGGCCAAGGCCAAGGCGGCCAATCCCGAACTGGCCGAGGATCTCAAGGTCCACAAACCCTACATCGACGCGGTGACCTACGATTCTCCCTATGCACCAGGTGCCCGCATGGTGCGAGTCACCGAAGTGATCGATTGCTGGTACGACAGCGGTGCGATGCCCTTTGCGCAGTGGGGATACCCCCATACGGGCAAAACGGAGTTCGAGTCGCAATTTCCAGCCGATTTCATCAGCGAAGCGATCGACCAAACCCGGGGCTGGTTCTACTCGCAACTGGCTATCTCCACGATGCTCTTCGGCCGACAACCGGGTCAATCATCGCCGGGTCAATCATCGCCGGGGCAATCATCGCTGGGTCAATCTGCAACGGACTACCCTCATCCGTTTCGAAACTGCATCGTCCTGGGGTTGATGCTGGCCGAATGGTACGAGAGCAAGGATGGCAAGCAGCGGTTCTTGACCGAAGAGGATGCTCGGGCCTCGCTCGGTGCGGACTTCGTCCAAAAAACAGGCAAGATGAGCAAGCAACTGCGAAACTACCGCAGCCCCCAAGAAATCTTCGATCGCTACGGTGCCGATGCCTTGCGCTGGTACCTCTTTGCCAACCAAGCCCCCTGGAACTCCATTCTGTACTCCGAGCGAGCGATTCGAGATAGCATCTCGGAATTCATCCTGCGGCTTTGGAACGTGTTTAGCTTCTTCACGATTTATGCAGAGATCGATGGGTTCGAGGGGCCCTCAGAGATCGAAGGCGATTTCGATCAACTCGACGCATGCGAGCTGGGACGCTCAAAGTCGTATCGCCCAGTGGCTCAAAGGAACGAGTTGGATCGATGGATCCTGAGCGAACTTGGGACCACCTGCCGCGATTGCGTCGAGCGCATGGACCGGTACGATAGTTATGGAACCTGCCAGTCGCTCCACGCGTTTGTCGATGCCTTGAGCAATTGGTACGTAAGGCGAAGTCGATCGAGATATTGGTCCTCCGAGAAACACTCCCAGGACAAACTCGACGCCTACTGGACCCTCTACGAGTGTTTGTTGGTCACCGCAAAGCTCATCGCCCCGTTTACCCCGTTCCTAGCCGAAACGCTCTGGGGGCACTTGTCCGAGGGGCTTCCAGGGGTTCGCCAAAGCGTCCATCTTTGCGATTACCCGACCGGTGCATCGGAAGCGAACGATCCGGTTCTGAACGAACGCATGGGATTGCTCCGCCAGATCGCCTCGTTGGGGCGCTCGGCTCGCATGGAATCGAAGCTTAAGGTTAGACAGCCTTTGTCGAGAGTCGAGGTGACTCTTGCCAACGATGTGCACATCGATTGGCTACGAAGCCATGACGATATCGTCCGCGAAGAACTCAACGTCAAAGAAATCCATTACACCAGCGGTTCGAGTCCATTCGTCACTTATTCGGTCCAGCCTAATTTTCGCAAGTTAGGTCCAAGGGTCGGTCCTCTGCTGCCGAAACTCAAAACCATACTCGCAGCCGCAAGTGGGGCGGATCTGATGGATCAAATGAGCCGCCTAGGAAAGATCCTTCTGACAATCGACGGCAAAGAGTTGGAACTCGATGACCAGGACATCCAAGTCCGCTTGAGCGCCAAAGAAGGTTGGGCTGCTGCCCAAGGTAAATCGTGCGTCGTGGCTCTGAATACCGAACTGACCCCGGAACTGATCCGCGACGGGATCGCCAAAGATGCCATTCGCCTCATTCAGGACCTGCGCAAACGTCGGCAGTGCAACTACACCGATCGGATCTCCGTCCAGATCCTCGTGACGGCCCAGGCCCTGGCCGATGCGTTGATGGGACATCAGGAACTTATCGCCGGTGAGACGCTCTCCAAAGAAGTGCAAGTTCAGGTCGTAGCGGCCCAATCACTCGATTCATTGGAATCATCCTACGAGATTTCTGAACTTGCCGATGAGAGGATTGCGATCGGTTTGCAAGTCCTCTCCAACGATTGATCCCAATCCGCTAGCTCTTTAAAGACGGAGTCGAAGGCATCATGCCAAGCGTCCTTGCGCTCTTTGCACATCCCGATGACATCGAGTTTGTCGCCGCTGGGACTTTGGCGTTGCTCAAACAACAGGGTTGGGACATCCACCTGATGAACCTTGCCGACGGTTGCTGCGGGTCGACTACCACCTCAAGGCAAGAGACGGCAAGGATTAGGCTCGAAGAGGCAAAGCGGGCTGCAGCCCATTTGCAAGCGACCCACTACGATCCCATCTTCCACGATCTAGAGGTTCAGTACACCCAAGACGCGTTAATCCACCTGGTTGGGATTGTTCGAAGGGTCAAACCCAGGATCGTACTGACACACGCCCCGGTCGACTATATGGAAGACCACATGCAAACATGCAGACTGGCCGTGACGGCCGCGTTTGCCAAAGGAGTCCCCAACTACCCCGAACCGAGCGACCCTCGATTTGAACCCGCTTTTTTCAACGATGTCACCGTTTATCACGCCCAACCCCACGGAAATAGAACACCACTTGGAAAAACCGTACGACCCAGTCTCGGTGTGTTTGTCGATGGGGTGATGGATACCAAACAAGCCATGTTGGCCGAACATCGCTCGCAGCAAGCTTGGCTCAAGGAATCCCAAGGGATGAACTCGTACATTCAGACGATGCTCGATTTGGGATCTCAAGTCGCCGGATTGCTGCGTTCGAGAATCTCGCGCGAGCGCCGTGGAGCTTATGCGGAAGGCTGGACCAAGCACCTGCACTTGGGGTTCAGCGATACAGATTGCGATCCGCTCCGAGACGTTCTGGGCCCCTTGGCCGTCGAGTTGCCTTTGAATTAAAGGTCCTCGGCGTCGATCGAAAGGGGCTCCATGATCTTGGTGTTCCGCTCGACGGCGATGACAACCGTTCGCTCATCGACTCCGTCGCGACTCCGTGCCGTCGCCGGCAGGACTTGGCGACGATCCGGGAAGGGTAATCGGGCCGAAAACGTCCCGTCGACCTGAACCTTCACCGGTTCCGATCCGATCGCGACATGGGCGTCAGGGTGCGTTGTACCAAAGACGAGCAACTCGGCTTCGACGTCAAAGTGGAACTGCCGAGGCTTTCTTAGACTGCCTTCAGCCCCGCTCCCGAACTGGGATAGCACGTCGAGTTCCATGGTTCGTTTAAGCCGATCCTCGAAGACTTCCGCAAGTTCACCTTTGTTGGTCTCGTCGCTGTAGCCACCGCTCATCGCATAGATTTTTTCGGCATCCTTCGCGATGTCAGCCCAGTGGTCATCGAACGAATCCTTGCTGCCAGGCATAGGGGTCGTCACAACGTTACTGCGAACAAGTTCATAGAATCGACGATTGTTACCCGTGGTGTAGCCCATGATGATCTGGAATCTCGCGGGTGGATCACTCACGTCGATGTACCAGTTGCGCACCCCGCCGTGGATCTCGATCTCACGATATACCGTTTCAGAACTTTCGGTCGTTCCCGAATCGTCGAACTTGAGCAACCTCAAAACAGGTTTGACCGAATGCCAGTGATCGATAAGGGCCGCTTTGGCACGCTCGACCGTCGCTCGGGCGATGTCCCAATGGGCATGGAGCCAGTAGGGGTCTCGGACCATCAGAACGATCCGGTCTTCCCCTTTGACCACCGGAGGGACGATTGTGTTTTGAGTGAGCTTTCGGTTCGGTGGCTCTTGCGCAAGATCCTTGCGGCGTTCTTTCTCAAGATGCGCCATGCGGATCTTTTCAACGATCTTCGGATCGGTGTTGGTCTTGGGTGGGATCGGAAGAGGCTGTTTTTTGGTGACGATGATGTCATCGGGATCGACCCTCGTTGGCTTGCTCGGACTCGGCTGCTGAAGCGGCTCGATCTTCCTGGCCATCGTCTTGGCGTCAAAAGTCGAATCCGGAATGGACTTCGCTAGAGCAGGCTTAATAGCAGCGGTCTTGGCTGGAGCGGTCTTGGCTGGAGCAGTCTTGGCTGGAGCAGTCTTGGCTGGAGCGGTCTTGGCCGGAGCGGTCTTGGCCGGAGCGGTCTTGGCCGGAGCGGTTTTGGCTGGAGCAGTCTTGGCCGGAGCGGTCTTGGCCGGAGCGGTCTTGGCCGGAGCGGTCTTGGCCGGAGCGGTCTTGGCCGGAGCGGTCTTGGCCGGAGTGGTCTTGGCCGGAGCGGTCTTGGCTGGAGCGGTCTTGGCTGGAGCAGTCTTGGCTGGAGCAGTCTTGGCTGGAGCAGTCTTGGCTGGAGCAGTCTTGGCTGGAGCGGTCTTGGCCGGAGCGGACTTGGCTGGAGCAGTCTTGGCTGGAGCAGTCTTGGCTGGAGCAGTCTTGGCCGGAGCGGTCTTGGCCGGAGCGGTCTTGGCCGGAGCGGTCTTGGCCGGAGCAGTCTTGGCCGGAGCAGTCTTGGCTGGAGCGGTCTTGGCTAGAGCGGTCTTGGCCGGAGCGGTCTTGGCGGGAGCCGTCTTGGCCGGAGCGGTCTTGGCCGGAGCAGTCTTGGCCGGAGCAGTCTTGGCCGGAGCAGTCTTGGCCGGAGCAGTCTTGGCCGGAGCAGTCTTGGCCGGAGCAGTCTTGGCTGGAGCGGTCTTGGCTAGAGCGGTCTTGGCCGGAGCGGTCTTGGCGGGAGCCGTCTTGGCCGGAGCAGTCTTGGCTGGAGCAGTCTTGGCTGGAGCAGTCTTGGCTGGAGCAGTCTTGGCTGGCGTTTGGGTATTCATAGGATGAGATTTTTTGAGGTTCTTGGCGGGAGCGTCAACTTCCCCACCTTTGTGGGTGGGAATTTTTTTTGCAGAGGGTTTGGTGGGGGAAGGCAAGGTCAAAACTCCAGTTTCCTTAGCTGCAAACTCGATGAGATGGTGACAGTATGTTTACTCATGAAGAATAATTCCATAAATTCCCATGGTTTTTACTTCCGTTTCATGGGAAAAAGTCGATTGCGGGCCTGAAGAGCAAGGAAGGTAGTGGTCCTAGAGACCGATTCATTTGCACAGATGTTGCAATCGTTAGAACCTGACCAATTTCATGAATCCAACAGAGACTCGACCTGAGAAACCCCAACCTTCGCAACTTCTCGGTAGGCTAGCCATGGCGGTCACGACCAGTTTGGTCCAAATCGCCATGGGAACGCTGCTCGGTTACTGGGTCGATACTTGGCTTGGCTGGATGTTGTTTACTCCGCTGGGAGTTTGTTTAGGGATGGCGTTAGCGACTAGGACATTGTTGAAATTCATGAAGCAGTTGACGCCAAAGATATCCACCCCCGCTTCGATGGTATCCGGTTCGCTGGAATCTAGGGATACTCAGGAGTCCGAGGGTTAGCCACATGCTCCAAGCGAGTTCTAATCTACCCGAGGGCAATCTACCCGAGGGCAATAGGGGATTGGTTCACACCAGGGGGCCTTTGCACAGCAGGCGATTGGTTGCCTGGAGTTTGTTGTTTGGCGCGATTCTTTCTGGGTGCAGTTACCTTTTTCGACCTGCCGAACCCCGATTGTTCGTTTATCAACAGATTGCGATTTGGTATTGCGCGGTAGTAAATATTACAACATTGTTATGGACTACAGGAGCGATGGCTCGCCGTTACCCGGTCTTTGGATCGTTGATGAACGTGAATTGGAGGATTGGAACGATTGCGGGATTCGCTCTGGTGGTATCTGCGACAAAATGGCCCCAGGGCAATTTAATGTGCCTTTACTTGGTGGGCTATTATTTCCCATTTGTTGCATTAGAATCCGCTCTGTCCATTTACCACCTTTGTTCGCGACGTGAAGTTTAGTCCCCATGTCAGATCTTCTCCTCCACATCAAAGACGCTTACTACTTTGAAGTGCCGAAGGTTCTTTGGCATAGCAATCGCAAGTCGGCTGCTGATTTTCCAGATTGGATGGTCCGCAACGATGCGGGCTTTCAAGAGCAAGAAGCCACTTCGCTGATCACTTCGCTTCGCGAGCTCGGGGCCGATGTCTCTGACGGGCTGAAGTCGCAGTGGCTCGATTGGCAATCGAAACCTGGCAACTACGGTCGCCCATTGGATGTGTACCTCGATATGGGTGCCGCTCAGATTTCCAAGAGGGCTAGTAGTTGGGCGAAAAAGAACGCGCCTTCGAGCAGCGATCCGATTTCGGCGTACCTTGCGTCGGCGGATTCGGCAGAGCCGCTTGGATGGTTTGCCCAACTGAGTCAGCGATCTGATTTTAGTAAGGCTTGGTCTGCGATTAAGAGAGATCATAATTCATCTGAGTACGTGACTGCCTATGCCAAGGGCGTTACTTGGGATGATGCCAAAATTGAGCAATACAATCGAGCTTTGGATGGCAAGGTGCTTGTTCCCCAGCCGTTTGGTGGAAAGCTGCGAAATGCCTACGAGCCGGAGTCGGGTTTTTGTCTTTCGAAGTACATGGTTATCGAGCTTTTGGTGGCCTTGCTTTTGATTGGGGCTTTCGCTTGGTTGGGGCGGCGGATTCAAGGTGGTGCGGTTCCCAAGGGGCGTGCTTGGAACTTCCTCGAGGGGATGGTCGAGTACGTTCGCAAGCAGGTTTTTGAGCCTGCGATGGGTGCTGAGGATTCGCGAAAATTCATGCCGTTGCTCGCGACGATGTTTGTGTTTATCTTCGGCTTGAACTTAGCCGGGATGGTTCCGTTTCTCGGTTCTCCGACGGCCTCATTGGCTTGCACGGGTGCATTGGCTCTTGTGGTTTTTGCAGTGGGATTGATTTGGGGTGTCGGGACGATGGGTCTTTCGGGTTACTTAAAAAATCTTTGTCCGAGCATGGGGTTACCACCCTTGTTGGCTGTCGTGATCGTTCCGATGCTTTGGGTGATTGAGTTTATTTCGCTTTTCATGAAGCACGGGATTCTTGCTCTGCGGTTGCTGGCCAACGTGGTTGCTGGTCACGCGGTTTTGCTTGGTCTGATGGGTTTGGCCGTTGGTGCTACAGCCCTGTACAACGGTTCGAATTTAGCGATCTGGGCCCCGTTGGGGTTTGTGACCGCGCTCAGTATGGTTGCGATGAGCTTGCTTGAGCTCTTTATCGCTTTCCTTCAGGCCGCGATGTTTACGTTTCTCGCTGGTCTGTTTATCTCGTCGTCGATCCATCACCACTAAGGTGTTTTTGGTTCAGTAAACCTTTTTTGTTCAGTCGTCTGTTTGAGGAGTTTCAAAAGTGTATTTCGTAAGTCGAACTGTAATGTACACCTTGGCGTTGTTGGTTATGTTCTCTGCGACCGCGGGTGCTGCTGAAGGCGGCGCGATTCCCGGAGCCATTGGAGGCGGACTAGCTGTTCTCGGTGCAGCGATCGGCATTGGATTGTTGGCCAAGGGCGCAGTTGAGTCGATCGCTCGTCAGCCTGAGGCTGCTGGCGTTATTCAGGTCAATATGATCATCGCGGCGGTTTTCATCGAAGGTGCTACGCTTTTCGCGATCATCGTCGGTTTGCTTCAAAATCCGTTCGCTGCCGCTAACTAGTAGGCTCGATGCGTCAGGCTGGGCAATTTTGTTTGGCTTGAAGCTTCCAGAGGTTTTGTGTTAGGCCGTTCGTCGGCTCTAAGGTGAGGCTTGGGCATTCGGTTCTTTCATTGCTTGTTGCAACCTATCCTTGGGTGGGTGGGCGATGGCTTTGGGGTCGTATTCCTGTGATTGGCTTGTAACTTGTTCTGAATTCAGAGGGTGCTTGACCGTAAGCACCGTTTTGAGGGGCTGTAGAAATGATCCTTGGTCTGCGAAACAACGTGTTGTCATTGCTGCTCGTTTTGGGTTTGTCCCTTACGTTTGGGCTTGGTGTTCTCCATGCCAGCGAAGGGGGGCACAGCGACCCGACCCACGCGAATGCCTCTTCGGAGATGGCGAACCCCCTAGAACTTAGGACGGACTTCGCGATCTTTTCACTTCTGGTGTTCCTGGCTCTTCTTGCGGTTTTGTACGCTTTGGCGTGGAAGCCGCTGATGAAGGGTTTGGATCTTCGCGAACGTCTGATTTCCGGACAAGTTGAGGAAGCTCGAGTCGCCTCTGAGCAAGCGGCAGCCAAGCTCAAGGAATACGAGGCAAAGCTGGCCGATGCGGCCGTCCAAGCCCAGGACATGGTCGTGCAAGCCAAGCGAGACGCCGAGCATGTCGCCGAGCGCATCAAGACCGAGGCGCAGACCAATGCAGAACGCTTGCTCGATCGAGCACGATCCGAAATCGAGACGGCTAAGCAATCGGCTTTGAGCGAGCTTTCGCTCAAGAGCACCGACATCGCATTTGGCCTTGCTCGTAAGGTCATCGGTCGGGAGCTCAAAACCTCCGATCACGAGCAGTTGATCAAGGACGCACTCGGACGGCTTCCAAGCGGCAACAGCAACAACTAAGTCCATCAAAGATCAAAGATTATGGCTGACAAAGCTACTAAAATCCCAACGGTTTTCGACAGCGACGAGCAGCAGATCGGCGAGGTCTACGCCCGGGCGTTGTTGGCGTCGGTGCCTAAGGACAAAGTCGATCTGGTGGTCCAAGAGTTTCAGTCTCTGATCGTTGACGTGTTGGACAAACACCCGAAACTCGAGACGGCAATCGCTAATCCCAAGCTGTCTGCCGAGGAAAAAAACGCGCTGATCGATAAGATCTTCAAGGGCAATATGGATCCCACGCTGCTGACTTTCCTCAAGGTGCTCGGTCGGCGACAGAGGCTCAATTCCATACGAGCCATCCAGGGCTCAACCAGCGATCTTTCCGACGAGATGGCCGGAAGGGTCCAAGCGGTCGTCACTGTTTCGGATAAGCTCAACGCGGAATCCGAGCAGGCACTGGTCAAGAAGCTCGAATCGCTTTTAAAGAAACAAGTCCGCATCGTTGTGAAGGTCGACCCTCAAATCCTCGGCGGATTGGTCGTCAGGATCGGCGATACGGTTTACGATGGCAGCATCGATGGACAGCTTCGCTCGCTGCGAAAAGTCGTCACTCAGCGCGCCGAAAATGCAGTCCGATCGATCGCCGACTCCATGGTCACTACGACCTAAGGATCCCGGCAGGGCGGACACGAGAAATCAACGTTTTGGTCTGAATCATTAAGTTTGAATACAAGGTTCCCCCCGAGCACAGGCAGTTTGCCGATGGGCAGGGGTTTGCGAGGTTGAAGAAATGAAGTTTAACTCGGATGAAATTGCAAGCGTCATTCAAAAGGAAATCGAGCAGTTCGGTAGCCAGGTTGACGTACGCGAAGTAGGAACGGTCCTTGAGGTCGGTGATGGTATCGCCCGTGTCTACGGACTCTCGGGGGTAATGTCCGGCGAGATGGTCGAATTCCCCAGCGGCGTGATCGGGTTGGCCTTTAACCTCGAAGAGAAATCCGTCGGGGTCATCATCCTCGGTGACTACCTGAGCATCAAAGAAGGGGATGAAGTCCGTGCTCTTGGAACGCTTTTGAGCGTCCCGGCCGGCGATGCCGTTGTCGGGCGCGTTCTCGATCCGCTCGGGAATCCCATGGACGGCAAAGGACCAGTGACCACCAACATTCGCCGCCCGGTCGAAATCATCGCGACGGGAGTGGCCGAACGGCATCCGGTCAACGAGCCGATGCAAACCGGGATCAAGGCCATCGACGCGATGACTCCTATCGGACGCGGACAGCGGGAATTGATCATCGGCGACCGCAAGACCGGCAAGACCGCGATTGCGATCGATGCGATCATCAATCAAAAAGGCAAGGGAGTAAAGTGCTTCTATGTCGCTATCGGTCAAAAGGAATCCTCGGTGGCATTGCTCATCGATGCTTTGGACAAAGCCGGGGCGATGGAATACACCACGGTGATCGTTTCGGGAGCCAGTGCCCCTGCCCCTTTGCAATACGTTGCACCTTACGCAGGAACCGCGATGGCCGAACACTTCATGTTCAACGGCCAACATGCATTGATCGTCTACGATGACTTGAGCAAGCAAGCCGTCGCTTATCGTCAATTGAGCTTGCTCATGCGACGCCCACCAGGACGCGAAGCGTTCCCTGGGGACGTGTTTTACTGCCACAGTCGACTGCTTGAGCGTTCGGCAAAACTCTCGAAGGCTCTTGGAAGTGGCTCTTTGACGAGTCTTCCGATCATCGAAACCCTCGAAGGGGAAGTTTCGGCGTACATTCCCACGAATGTGATTTCGATCACGGACGGTCAGATTTACCTTCAACCTGACTTGTTCTTCGCCGGTATTCGACCTGCGATGAACGTCGGTATTTCGGTATCGCGCGTGGGTGGAAATGCCCAGATCAAGGCGATGAAGAAGGTTGCCGGCGGTTTGCGATTGGACTTGGCTGCGTTTCGCGAGTTGGAAGCCTTCGCGCAACTCGGGACTGAACTCGATCCGGCAACGCAAGCCAAATTGGATCGTGGTTACCGCATGGTCGAATTGCTCAAGCAGCCGCAATTCCAGCCCATGAGTGTTGCCGAGCAGATTGTCAGTATCTACGCCGGTACCCGTGGACATCTCGATGATATCCCAGTTGCGAAGGTTCGCGAGTTCGAAACCGGGCTTCTGGATTTCTTGAGGGATCGAAAAGGGGATGTTCTCCAGAAGATCAGTGATGTCGCCGATTTGACTCCTGAAGTCGAAGAGATGATCAAGTCGACGATCAGCGCCTTCAAAGCGACCTTCCGAGCGTAACCCTAGACGAGGAAATCACTGGCAATGGCAAACATTCGTCAACTCGATAAACGTCGAAAGAGCGTCCGGAATATTCGCAAGATCACCCGGACGATGGAGCTCATTGCGACGGCCCGCTTTAAAAAAGCGATGGACCGCGCGGCGGCTGCGACCGACTACACCAAGCGTATTACCCAGATCGTACAAGATTTGGCCAATAGCGGTGCGAGTGTATCTCATCCGTTGCTCGTAGCCCACGATACGGTCAAGGCCGTCGATATCCTTGTGCTCACGGCCAACCGTGGCTTGTGCGGCGGGTACAACGGTTCGCTCGTACGCGTTGCGGCCCAACGCCGAAGCGAAATCCAAGAGCAAGCCGATGCGGGGCAAACCTCCGTCAGCGGCAAGCGAGGGATTTCAGCCTTTCGTTATGCCGGCATCCCCATCGAAAAGACCTACACGGAATTCGATGACCAGCCGAGCTTTGACGCCGTTGCCAAGATTGCCGACGAGCTGATTTATCGTTTCGTATCGGGTCAAGTCGATCGCGTCGACGTGGCCTACACGCGATTTATTAGCAGTTCCAAACAAGTCCCTGTTGTTGAGACCTTGCTCCCGTTTGCCGGACTCGACGTCAGTTCCCCGGCTACCGTGAGTTCCAGCACTGAAACCCAAAGCACCGGTCAAGAGAACAAGGTGCGTGACGATTACGAATTTCTGCCCAACGCCTCGGCGATTCTCCAGGAAGTCGTACCGGCAAGTTTCCGAGCTAGGCTGTTCAAGTGCTTTTTGGATGCGGCCGTCAGCGAGCAAATCGCACGGATGGTCGCTATGAAAAGCGCGACGGAAAATGCAGGGGACATCATCAAGGGATTGTCGCGAACGTACAACCGTGCCCGACAGAGCAAGATCACCCAAGAGATCATGGAAATCATCGGAGGGGTTGAAGCCCTCGGTTAAAATCTCGGCGGTTAAACCGCTGGGGTGGTACAGCGTTGTGCGAATCCGACGGTTCCTGCGACGCGTTGATTAGATAACTTTTCATTGAAAACTTTTTCAACACATACCTTTTTTTAGACACATAGCGCAGAGAAGATCATGAGCGTCTCGACCACCAAAGGTGTTGGTAAAATCAGTCAGGTCATTGGCTCGACCTTCGACGCCGAATTCCCAGCCGATGGCTTGCCACCGATTTATAACGCGGTGAAAGTCGTCAGCAGCAAAAAAGGGGTTGAAATCAACCTTACGGGTGAAGTCCAACAGCACCTTGGCGGCGGTAAAGTTCGCTGCGTGGCTTTGGGTAGCACCGATGGTCTGATGCGGGGCCTTGATTGCGTCGATACCGGGACTCCTGTAACGGTTCCTGTCGGCGAAGGCACCCTCGGCCGGGTCTTCAACGTGCTCGGTGAGCCCATCGATCAGCGAGGTGAGGTCAAAGCCGACACATCTTGGCCAATTCACCGCAAAGCACCAGCCTTGTCGGAACTCTCGACCAACACCGAGGTCTTCGAAACCGGTATCAAAGTCATCGATTTGCTCACCCCGTTCGTTCGAGGTGGTAAGGCCGGTCTGTTCGGTGGAGCGGGACTCGGAAAGACCGTTATTCTCCAAGAACTCATCGCCCGTGTTGCTAGTTCCCACGGCGGTTACTCGGTTTTCGCAGGAGTTGGAGAAAGGACCCGTGAAGGGACCGACCTTTGGCTCGAAATGCAAGAGACTGAGATCGGCACGACCGGACGCAAGGTTATCGAGCAGACATGCATGGTTTTCGGACAGATGAACGAGCCACCTGGGTCGCGTCTACGCGTTGCCCTATCGGCTCTTACGATGGCCGAGTATTTCCGCGATACGACCGGAAAGGACACGCTGTTGTTCGTCGACAACATTTTCCGATTCTCCCAAGCCGGTTCGGAGGTTTCCGCACTCTTGGGTCGGATGCCCTCTGCGGTGGGTTATCAACCGACACTTGCCACCGAAATGGGTGCCTTGCAAGAACGGATCACTTCGACCAAACGCGGGGCGATCACTTCGGTACAAGCTGTTTATGTTCCTGCTGACGATCCGACCGACCCTGCCCCGGCGACCGCTTTCGGTCAGCTCGATGCGTTTATCTACCTCGAGCGATCCATCTCCGAAAAAGGTATTTACCCTGCGATCGATCCACTGGCGTCCAACTCGCGGATTCTCGATCCTGCGGTTGTCGGTCAACGGCACTACAACATCGCCCGACGCGTTCAGCGCACCCTCCAAAGGTATCGGGAACTCCAAGACATCATCGCGATTCTCGGTGTTGACGAATTGAGCGAGGAAGACAAGACAGTCGTGCGTCGCGCCCGACGTATCGAACGCTTCTTGTCCCAACCGTTCTTGGTCGCCGAAGTCTTCACCGGCAAAGCTGGAGAAATCACGTCGCTGGCAGACACCATCCGAAGCTTCGAAGAAATCTGCGACGGCAAGTGGGATCATTTGCCAGAGTCCGCCTTCATGTACGTCGGGGCGATCGAGCAAGTCGAAGCACAGGCCAAGAAGATGGCTGAGCAAGGGAAGAAATAACCATGAGTTCAGACACATCTGTCCATTGCATCGTCGTGACTCCGGAAAGAACGGAGCTCGATGCTCAATGCGAATCGCTCAAACTTCCGATGTACGACGGTGAGTTGGGTATTCTGCCGGGCCGCGCACCGATGGTCGGACGGATCGGGTTCGGTTTGCTCAAACTCCAGTCGGCCACTGGCGAGCAATCCTGGTTTGTCGAGGGAGGGTTCGTTCAGGTGACTCGCGATGGAGTCTATGTACTGACGAACCGGTTGCTCAAACCCGAGCAGATCGATCGAAAAAGCGCCGAGGAAGAATTGCAAAAGGCCACCGAAATGGTCGCAAATACGCCTCAAACACGCAGCGTCAAAGAGCGGGCGTTGGCCCAAGCTCGCGGTAAACTCAGGATCAGTAGCTAAAGGCAAATCAGCTCATGGGTTCTCGCAAGGGAAGCGATTTTGCGGGCGTTGGAGTTGCGATAGTCACTCCGTTTCGCGACGGTAAACTCGATATCAAACGGCTCCAGGAACAGATCGATTTCCAGATCAGCTCCGGGGTGACTTTCCTGGTCCCCGTAGGAACTACAGGGGAGTCGCCAACTCTATCCCACGACGAGCATGAGCGCGTCATCAGCGAAGTCATCCAAGCGGCTCGCGGCCGTTGCAAAGTCATGGCTGGAACCGGCAGCAACTGCACGGCAGAAGCCCTGCGTTTGACCCGTTGGGCAGCCAAGGAAGGTGCAGATGCATCCTTGCAAGTCGCTCCGTACTACAACAAACCCACCCAACGAGGCTTCTACGAGCACTTCAAAGCGATCGCCTCGGAAGTCGGCATCCCCCACTGTGTCTACAACATTCCTGGCCGTTCTGCCAAGAATATCGAGCCCGAGACGATTGCCAAGCTTGCGGATATTCCGAACATCACGATGGTCAAGGAAGCCACCGGATCGCTCGATCAGTGCTCTCAAATCCTCAACACAACGAACCTGACGGTCCTCAGCGGCGATGACTCGTTGACCTTGCCGATGATGAGCATCGGAGCCCAAGGGGTCATTTCGGTGGCTGGCAACATCGTTCCAGGAGATCTGCTGGCGATGGTCAAGGCGGCTTTGGACGGCGATTTCGTCCTGGCAGCCAAATGGCACCACAAGCTCTTCCCGCTTTGTAGGGATATGCTCTCGTTGGCAACCAATCCAATTCCGGTCAAAGCTGCCATGATGCTCCTTCGACGCGATACCGGGGAGCTTCGCCTGCCGATGACGGCTCTCGAGCCAGCAGAGCTGGACGTTCTCCGAGGTACACTTGAGCGATTCGGCCTGATGGGCCATTAAGATTACGGTTTTGTGATTTTCATCTCGGTTTTTCGGCGTTTTTTCGGCTGGGATTCTTGGTTACAGCGCACAAACAGTAGCCCTTGTTTTGGGTCTAACGGGGTTTAACTCTCTCTTAGCTCAAAGGCAGAGGGTGATTCTCCTCCCTTGCTTTCGGTTGACTTGTCAGATTCACGCCATTAGGATTATTTGTATAGCCTGGGGATTCGTTCGATCCCCCGGAGAGCCCGTATCAGGGTTGTTTTTTTAATTTTTTATGGTGTTGAGGGACTTTTGATGAAAACCACGAAAAGGGGTTTTACGCTTGTCGAATTGCTGGTGGTCATCGCGATCATCGGCGTACTGGTCGGCTTGCTCTTGCCGGCTGTTCAGGCGGCCCGCGAGGCGGCTCGGAGGATGAGCTGTAGCAACAATCTCAAGCAATTAGGCCTAGGAGCTCAAAACTTTGAGTCGGCCTATAAATCGCTTCCCCCCGGAGAATGGACGCGAGCATCGACGACTGCCGCGACGAGCCGTCCGGCTTGGACGACCATCGTCTTGACGTTCCTCGAGCAATCGACCAAGTTCAATCAGTTCGACTTTACCTTGGATGTCAATACGCATGCAAGAAATCTAGCTGCCCGTCAGCAAGACGTCCCGACCTTTCTTTGCCCCTCGGACCCTTCCGATGCTCAGTTCACTGCCAGCGGAGTGACCGTCGGTCGCTTGAGCTACTTCGGTAGCATCGGCGGGGTTGCTGATTGCCGCGTCCTGGATGACCGAGGGGGAATTTTCAATGGCAACTTTAGCAGCGTTGCTCTGAATCAGACCCCCAAGGGGATCAAGATGGCTTCGGTGCGCGATGGAACGAGCAACACCGCGATTTTCACTGAAGTGATGCGGAAATTTGGGGATACCTCGGTGGTCAACTACACGACCAATCGAGCCTCGGGAGACATCTCCCAAGGCGTTGGATTGATCGACGGGCGAAATGACCCCGGTTGCCGAGCCGGTAGCACCGCCGGTACTCGGATCAACTATGTTGGATTGCAGTACTATCGAGGGGGCATCAACCACAACACCCTCTATTCGCATACTCTTCCAATCAACTGGAACCGCAACGTGAACAACCCTTTGACGCAGCAGTACACCTGTGGAGATGCCTCGTTCCGACGCGCTCATATCGGCGCCAGCAGCTACCATTCCGGCGGTGTGAACAGTTGCTTTGTCGATGGCTCGGTCCGATACGTCAGCGAATCGACATCGTTCGAGGTTTGGTATGCTGCCGGGACACGCGCCGGGGGTGAAACCGTCGCGATCGAAGAGTAGTTCTCGGGTAGAGTCCTTGCGACACATCGCAAGCAATCTATGAATTGCACCTCCCGTGGCTTTAGGCCACGGGAGGGAGCATGCTTGATATGCTTGAAATATTGGCTCTCCCCTGCCCCTCCTGGATTCCAGCCCATGTACCCTTTGGCTGAGCGTATCAGCCTCCCCTTTTTTTGAAGAGCCGATCGTCGAGCTTTTTGCTCGGCTGCTCTTTGCTTTGCTACTCTAAAAAGTGCTAGTCATCCTATGTTCTCCCAAACGATTTTCCGACGCGAGTTTGCTCTGATCTGCTGGTTCGGATGTCTGGCGTTGACCGCAATAGGTTGCGGCGGAACAAAATCCGGGCCGGTCGAGCAACCCCTTCGTGGCGCTTTGGAGGACTTCCACCAGTTCCTCAAGAACCTCCCTACAGACAACCTGCAACCGCCTAAGGATGTCGCAGCCTTCATGCCGCTTGAACCCATGGCACCGGTCGCTGCCGAGTATCTGATCAGTGGCGAACTGGTTTACTTCTGGGGTTCTGGTCTTGCCGATGGCGGTGAGCGGATCATCGCGCACCAAAAAACCATGGACGCCGACGGTTGCTGGGTACTCTTGGAGAATGGAAAAGTAATGAAGCTCTCCGCAGAGAAATTCGCTGCGGCACCCAAAGCAAAGTGAGCCTAAGTTCGGATCGTTAGAGGCCCGTCAATGTGCCTTGCACGCCCCCGAACGAGTCGGTCTCGACGCCGAGCCTCTGGAGCACGGTGACGAACATTTGGGACAACGGTAGCTCTTCGACTTCGACCTTGCCCTGCCAGCCCGAATCGGTATCGATCCCGGCACCAGCTTGGTTGTCTTCGTTCCCCTTACCGAATTTCAAATACCGTCCGTTGGAAAAACCAAAGTTCTTTCCACCCGCCGAGAGGATGGGATAGTTGCGAGACAGGTGGAAACTGCTTGAAGCAGATCCGTGCATGGCAAAGGTGTTATCGAGCATATTGCCATCACCCGAGGGCTCTGAAGTTTCCTTGAGCCTGTGGAGGAATCGCGAGAACTCCTCGACCTGGTAGCGGTTGTAGGTCCCTAGGTTTTTCCAACCGTCTGGTTGTTTTACCGCGTGGGTCAGGCCGTGAGCAGGCCCAAGTCCAACGGCCAACGAGAGCAAGTCATGGGGGCCTTCCCCGTTCTCGCGCCCCAATTGGAAAGTCGCAACGCGCGTCGAATCGCTCAAAAACGCCAGGTAGATCAGCTCGTACATGGTTTGGAAGTAGAGACGGGCTTCTTTGGGCTCGGCATCGAGAGTCAGGTATTTTGTATCGACGGTCGGAAATGGCGTGTCGATCCACTTTTGAGCCTTCGTCAATTTGACCTCGGTATCGCGGACCGCGTCGAGGTATTGCTGGAGTGTTTGTTGGTCGTGGCTCGAAAGCTCGCGATTCAAGGCTTTTGTGTTGGCGATCAGAAGGTCCAGAGCGCTTTTGCTGCGAGCCAATCGCGCTGCGGCATCTTTGTTGCTTGTCACAAAGAGCATATCGAAGACATCTTTGGGTTTATTCATCGCTGGAATCGGCCGACCTTCGCTGTTGAACGATTGAGTCTGCGCGCCGCGAGGGCCTCCGATCCCACCGTTGGTCGAGAGCACAAGAGAAGCGTGTCGGGTCGCTTCACCAATATGCATCGCGTAAACTTGATCGACAGAAACCGTATTCTTGTAAGGTCCATGGCCGCCGATGGTCGCACCCGTGAGATATTGGTCGGCGTTGGAGTGGCCATGCACGGTGCGCGCAGCGGGGTGAGATAGGCCTGAGTAGATCGTGATATCGTTGCGCAATGGCTCTAGCACATCGAGCACCTTGGTCAGTTCAAAGTCCCGTTCGCCACCCCGAGGGAACCAACTCCAGTCCTTCCAAGCCGGATCGGTCTTGAGTGGTAAACCGACCCCATCGGGATGGTAGATGCTCACGAATCGCCGAGGGGTCTGAGACTCGACTCGGTGCGTTTTGGCATAAGTTTCAAGCCATGGAAGGGACAGGGCAAGTCCGGTCCCTTGTAGAAACTGTCGGCGTTTCCATAAAGCGTTCTTTCGACTCATTGCCAATTCCTATTTCCTATCGAGACTTGAATAGGTTGCTGCTGACGATCAGTTGGATCAGATCCCCCAAGCGATCGTCCTGTTTGCGAAACTCAAGGGTAATTCGGTCGACCTGGGCCCTATCGGCGCTGGTCATCGGTCGACCTAACGCATAACCACAGAGCTTATCGACCATCGAGCGGCAAAGTTGATCTTGCCGATGCACTAGCAGGAAGCGTTTGAGTCCTTCGATCCCATCCAGTTCTTGTTTGTTCAACAAGAGGGATTTCGCGTCGATCGGTTGGCCCTGGATCTCTGTGCGGAATTTGCCCATCGCATCGAAGTTTTCAAAGGCGATTCCCCACGGATCGATTTTCGCATGGCAAGAAACGCATGCAGGTTTGTTTCGATGGTCTGCAATCCTATCTTTTAAACTCATTTTTAGAATTTCAGGGTCGGTCAGGTCCACTTCGGGAACATTCGGAGGAGGGGGTGGTGGAGGGTCCTGAAGGATGCGTTTGAGCATCCATACGCCCCGCTTGAGGGGATGGGAATCTTTCCCATCGGAGTTCATCGCTAGGACCGCCGCATTGGTCAAAATTCCGCCGCGATGGGCCGACTCCTCGAGAGCTACCTTTCTGAATTCAGGACCGCTGACCCCGGCGATTCGGTAGTGGTTGGCCAGCGTTTCGTTGATGACCACATAGGGCGAATGGATGAAGTCCAAGCAGCTTGAATTGCTGCTGAGGACTTCTCTGAAAAACGCGATCGGTTCTTCCCGCATCGATTCTTTGAGAGATCCGTCGGTGATATGGGTCACGCTGTCGAGACCGTCGGTTCCTAGCCATTGAGGGACAAACGTTTCGGCCAATCGGCTCGATCTCGGATCGGCAAGCATCCGAATGACTTGCTCTTTCAGGACGCTCGGATTGGCCAGGCTTCCTTGTTCGGCAAGGTCCAGGAGTTCTTCGTCGGGGATGCTCGACCAGAGGAAGAACGAGAGTCGGCTCGCCAGTTCGATAAGGCTGATGGTCTGCTGGCCCGCTGGGTCCCCGGTCGAAGCGTCTCTTTGAGTGATGTAAAGAAACTCAGGAGAGGCAAGTCCAGCGGCGAGCACTTCGGTCATGGCAGCTTCGAAACTGGAAAACTCCGGTCGATACTTTGAAAAAAGCTCCATGAACGGCTCGAGCTCCGCGGGGCTCACCGAACGCCGCCAAGCCCTCCGTAGGAACTTCGATAAGACCTCTCGTCCGTAGACGGCCTCATCGGCATAGCTGTTGCTCGGCAGGAAGATGTCTGTATGGGATTTCGGAGGCCAGCTCTCATAGTAGGGGGCGGTGATCTCGATGTCGTTGATCCATACGCACAGAGGGTCGTCCTGGCCCTTGGCATTCGACACGTTTCGAATCGATAGGAACTCGTCGCGTCGTGGGAAGGTCGTCGCGAGTTTTCGGAACGGATTGCGTTGGATGTCCTGCAACTGGATATCGAAGCAGATGCACTCGGGCTTGTCGGCCGAAGCTATCACAGGGATGTCGTGTTGGCTGATGACTTGGGAAAAGTTCGCGTCGTTGCTGGTATGGGCGCTGAAGATTAATCGCAAGGCCGCATGCTGCTGAGGGTTGCTATTGGACCTCCCGACGCGGATCCTCACCCGCATGGTCCCTTCGTCAGGCAAAAACCGATCAAGATTCCATTTCACTTCGTTGGAAGCGGGCAGAACAAGAACGACCGGGGAAACCGCACCAAGCTCCTCTTCGGTGGGCTTTTCCTCTGAGGGTTCGGCAATCGGGCTTGCCGAGCCTTCCTGGAATGCGATCCCCTGTCCGGTTTCCAAGTTGAGCAAAACTCGACCTCGGCGTTTCTTGTCGTAATCGCTGTCGTCTTTGTCAAAGAACTCACTGTCCTTGGGCTTCTTCTTTTTCGATGGTGGCTTTCCGATTTGATCGAGCATCGAGATGCGATAACGCACCGGCTCGGGGCGATCCCCAAGTACGATCGCTCGATGCAGAGCATCCAGCCCTATATCGCGATGCGTCTCGAATTGCATGGCCGACATCTGGAGCAATGCGGAACTGTTTTTGAAGCCGTCCTCGGAGGCGACTTCTTGAGGCAAACGATTCGTCGTCGAGAGGGAAACGGAAAGCAAGTCCTCGAGGGCATTGCGGTACTCGTATTTGGTCATCCTTCGAAATGACGAAGACTGGGTTTTGTCCCGAACGGCAATCGGTGCCTTGCTCAACTCCTGGCTGATCCAGTCGATGATCCTTACTCGATCCTCGTCGCTCAGTTGGCAAGCAGGCTCATCCTCAGGCGGCATCTCCGAGTTGCCTACCGCGTTGTAGACTTCACGCCACTTCTCCGAGTCGGCTCCTTGAATCAGATCCGGGGACAATGCATCGATGCGCAGTTGACCCTCGGACCTTAGTGGGCCATGGCATGGAAGGCAACTTTGATTCAGGATCGGAGAGACGAATCGTTGGAAATCGTCTAAGTTCGCTTCGGGGATCCCTGAAGCTTCGGCAGCCGCAGTCCCTCCCGCCGAGTCCCTTTGACGAAGCATACGTGAATTGTTTCGACCGGATTGACGCGCGCTCTGAAGGGACTCTGGCTTAGTGATTTCACGAACCGATGGTGTTTCGGGTTCTGACCCGACGACAGATCCAAGCGGTAAAACGACTAAGCATAGTCCCCCGAGGAGCAGTCCCCCGAGGAGCAAGTTCGCAGAATGCATCGTCGGATTTGAGAGGGTTCGCATCGATGGGAATCGGAGTAAGGGTGGGAGTCGTAGCTGATTTCAGTTCATTCATCGCCCAACAGATGGCCTGTGCGTCTCGAGACGATTCTCTTGCTGCTATACTATAGTCGGTTTACCATCCCATAGATCTCGTGTCCGATTTCAAAGGGTGAATGTCCTGCGGCATCGCAAGCGTCATTACTTGCACAACTAGGTCTGCTTGAGCAACCCAAAAACCAAAAACAAAAGATAAAAACAAAGCAAAATAGGAATCGAAGGAACAATGATTTCATCCAAAAAACGATCCGCTTGGCTTATCCTCGCCCCTCTTGCGGTTTCCGGTCTTTCTGCCGCGTTGGGCTCCGCGCAGTTGGCTCATGCCGAAGAAACATGGAATGGCTTTCAAAACGGAGGCCGATTGATTGTCCCAAGTTTGCCCAAAACATGGAATGCACAGGGTGAAAATGTGGCTTGGAAAACCTCCATCGAAGGCTACGGTCAATCCACGCCTGTGGTCGCAGGCGACCAAGTTTTTGTGACCTCTACAAGTGGTAAGAACAAAGAAACCTGCCACGTTGCGGCTTATGCGTTGGCCGACGGAACCAAGCGTTGGCAAAAGGACATGAAAAACCCAACTCCCGAGGAGAACAACAGCTATGTCAGCCGTGCTGCGCCGAGCCCGGTGATCGACGGCCAACGTCTTGTAGTCAGCTTTGAAGGCGGCCTCGTGGCGGCCTTCGCATTCGACGGCAAGCTTCTGTGGGAAAAGAATTTGGTCGATATGTATGGACCGATCAAAGCCCGTCATGGACTAGCTGCTTCGCTCGAGCATGACGACGCGAATGTCTATGTTTGGGTCGAGCGCGAGCAGGATCCTTATGTGCTCGCCCTGAGCAAACAAACTGGCGAGATGGTCTGGAAATCCGTCGGAGTCGGTTCGTCGGGTTGGAGCAGTCCAAGGCGTCTGAGCGTAGCGGGCAGAACCCATCTGGTATGCAGTGCCAGTGGCAAGATTGTTGGTTACGATGTTGCCAACGGCGAAAAACTCTGGGAGTTTACCGACGTTTCGAACAATACCACCTGCACCCCCATCCCGGTTTCTGAGGGCCGCTTTCTCCTAGGTGCTTCGGATGGTCGAGGTGAGCAGTCGGCAGGCAAAGCGGCAGCGTCCAATGGTCTGATCGAGGTCAAGCCGAAAGGTGATGGCAAGTTCACCGTGGATTATGTTTGGCGAGCAGAAAAGGCTACCTGTAGCTTCGGTAGTCCGATCGTCGCGGCCGACAAGGTTTGGATCGTCAATCGCACAGGAGTGCTGTATCAACTGGAGTTGGCGACCGGCAAGCAGCTTTCGGCCGAGCGGGTTTCGGCCGGGAGTGTTTGGGCGACACCGTTAGCGACAGCAGAAAATCTCTACCTGTTTGGCCAAAAGGGGACAACTTCGATCATCGATTTATCCAACGCAAGCGAGCTGGCCTCCTGCACGACTTGGGATGATGCGGCTTCCGAAACGCCCGCCGCAGGGGGCGGAGCGGTTCTCTATGCTGCGGTCAAGGCGGGCGATACGCTATTGATCCGGCGGGGCGACACACTGTACGCGATTCGCTAAATGCGAAAGTTCTGATTTACAAACTCATAGATTTCTTCGAGCACCATGAATCATTTTTCCGACCAGTCCAATCCATCGATTCCGAGACGATCGTTTTTTGCATCGGCAGCGAGTTTTACTGCAGGCACCGCTCTAGGGGCGGGGCTTTTGGATGCTCAGGGCCAAAGGCTCATGGCTCAAGACCCAGCGAGTCCAGCAGTGACTGCCAAGCCCGAGAGTGGACCGACCGAAAGTCCATTCGAGAGAGACTACGAACCACCTTCGTTCAAGCCATCGTGGAAAAAGCCGCAAGTCAATCGGCTCCTGGCTCAGGACTTCATTATTTATGCGCACTCGGATTTGGAGATGACCAAGAAGCTCTTGGAGCGTGAACCGGGGTTGATCCAATCCTCGATCGATTGGGGGGCTGGGGATTGGGAGACTGCCCTCGGGGGAGCGTCCCACATGGGCCGTCACGACATTGTGGAGTTTTTGCTCAGTCGTGGAGCGAGGATCGATTTGTTTTGCGCGGCCATGCAAGGCCAGACCGAAGCGATTCGGAGTTTCCTTGCATTGCAGCCCGCGTTGATCGATGCCAAGGGGCCGCATGGTTTCAGTCTGCATTTCCACGCGCAAGTAGGTGGAGAAAAGTCCAAAGAGACGCTCGACTATTTGCAATCGGTCAAACAAGTCGAACTCAGACCGGTCCCGTTTCTGAACAAGAAACCCGCGAGCGACAAGTAGCTAAAACCTCACGGATCCGTTCCGTCCTCGCTT
>Ga0315902_10002940_pt1 | contig 25972 bp, 26 predicted proteins | sample LakEriMetagenome_9_FD_203523 | JGI IMG/M metagenome (GOLD analysis project Ga0315902, IMG submission 203523) | Freshwater fungal communities from buoy surface, Lake Erie, Ohio, United States - Buoy 12 MA117 | ecosystem: Environmental > Aquatic > Freshwater > Lake > Lake biofilm | place: USA... | reverse complement strand
TTTTAATCGACACATTTCGAAAATGTTTCTAGCAATAGCTTCACCTTGTCCTCGCTCTTCAGCTTCTAAGCCAGGGAAAGCTCCTGGAGTATCAATTAAAGTTACTACAGGGATATTAAATTTTTCAGCCATTTTCATCAAACGCAAGGCTTTACGATATCCTTCTGGACTTGCCATTCCAAAATTACGTAACTGACGCATTTTGGTGTTAATTCCTTTTTGTTGGCCTATAAGCATAAAAGATTGACCATCAATTTTTCCAAGACCACCAACCATTGCTTTATCATCTTTAAAACTTCTGTCTCCAAAAAGCTCTAAAAATGTTCCTTTGGTTAGATTTGTTATATGTTCTAAAGTATAAGGTCTGTTAGGATGTCTTGATAATTGTACACGTTGCCAAGCCGTAAGATTTTTGTAAATCTTTCTTTTAGTTTCTTCTAATTTCTTTTCAATTTGTTTGCAAGTTGCAGTGACATCTACATTTGATTCAGTTCCAATTATTTGACATTTATCTAGTTGGTCTTCTAGTTCTTTTATAGGAAGTTCAAAATCTAAATATTCCATAGGGTTTGTTCATTTTGATTTAATCTAACAACAAATATAAAATTTAATATTGTGATAAAAAGTACTTTTTATAGTTTATTGTAAACAATATTAATCGTATGCTATACTGGTTTAGTTTCTTTTTTTATAACTTTTAATTACTGAATTCAGCAATACGGTTAACAAAATAATAACCGCACCTATGTAAAATTCAAAGCTCATTCTTTCTTTTTCTTTAAATACTAATACCGCTAAAATAATCCCGTAAATAGGTTCTAAATTAATAGTGAGCATTACTGTATATGGACTCAAAAATTTCATTATTGAAGTCGAAGCTATAAAGGCGTAAGCTGTACAAACCGAACTTAAAATCATTAAATAGATTAAATCTTTGGTCGAAAGTGAAAAGAATGTTGGTGAAAAGCTATGTGTAAACAATAATAGAAAAGTAAAAAAAATGACACCTCCACTGAGTTCATAAAAAGAGATGACTACTGGATTGTGTTCTTTAACAAATTTACTGTTTATAACCGCAAATAAAGCTGAAAGAAAAGCTGAAGTCAAAGCTATCAGCATACCTAAAAAATAATTTCCTTCTACATTAAAAATAATATACAATCCAAAAACCACCAACAATCCAAAGAACACTTCATACCAAACAATTTTTTTCCCATACAATATGGGTTCTAATAGCGATGCAAAAAAAGCACCCGTTGATAAACAGGCCAACGTTACTGAAATGTTGGAAATTTTAATGGCTTTAAAAAAAGTAAACCAATGTAATGCAATAATTAACCCTGCAAATAAAAATTGAAGTGTCGTCTTTTTGGAAATTCTAAGTGGGATTTTTTTATATACCATATATAAAGCAATAAAACCAACTGCAAAAAGCATCCTGAACCAAACTAACGGTAACGCATCGAGTGAAATTAATGCCCCCAAAACGGCTGTAAACCCCCAAATAAAAACTATTAAATGGAGATGCAAATAACTTTTAAGGTTATCGCTTGGCATTTCGAAGAAGATAAATTGCCAGAATTCCAAACACAATGTTTGGTGTCCAAACTGCTAGTAATGGTGGTGCAGAAGATTTCTCTGCAAGAACCCCAAATACTTTATCAAGAAATACAAAAGCAAAGGCTAATATAATTCCAATAGCTAAATTGGTTCCCATACCGCCACGTCTTTTCATGGACGAAACAGCAACAGCTATAATGGTTAGAATAAAGGCAGAAACTGGAATACTGTATTTTTTATAAAGCACTACCAAATACACATTTATATTAGAAGAACCTCGTTCTTTTTCTTTTTCAATAAATTTAGTAAGCTCGTTTAATGGTAAGGTTTCAGCAATGTAAACTACCGGAGTCAAATCTTCTAAATCAAATTTAAAAACAGTGTCTTTGACTTCCCCTGATTCTATTATGTCTCCAAACTCACCCACTTTTCTTTTGTTGTAATTGTACAATGTATATGTACTGTCTTTTGAGTTCCATTTGATTCTGCTGGCTAATAACTTATATTTCAACTTATCGCCTTCAAATTTTTCCATCGAAAAATTGAATGCCATTTTGGAAACATCATTAAAGTTACTAACAAAAATATATTCGTCTTTACTAATTTGACGGAAAACATTTGTATCATCACGCATGCCGTCCGGTCCGCCAACAGAAAGATAAGTATACCTGAAGTTTTTAAACCCTGCACTGGCATTGGGAACCAAAAAAATAGTCATTACTAAAGCAAAAAGCGATACAATTGTGGCACCAATAATATAAGGTCTAAGAAATCTTGAAAAAGAAATACCTGAACTAAGAATGGCTATAATCTCTGTGTTATTTGCAAGTTTTGAAGTAAACCAAATTACCGAAAGAAATAAAAATATAGGAAATAAAAGGTTGGCAAAATAAATGGTAAAATCGAGATAATATTTCGCAATAGCAGAGAAGGCTACATGATTCTCAATCATTTTATTGACTTTTTCCGAAACATCAATCACTATTCCAATTGGAATGAACATAAGCAACATTACGGCGAATGTTCCTAAATAGCGTTTGAGAATGTATTTGTCAATTATTTTTAACATTTGTTGTCGGTTATTGATTGTCGGTTGTCGGTAAATGGCTCTGTCAACCATCAACTTTCAACCATCAACTATTATAATCGTTGGCTCATATTTTTTACCATCATGTCTTTCCAAGTTCTGAAATCTCCTGCTAAGATATGTTTTCTTGCTTCACGAACCAACCACATATAGAATCCTAAATTGTGAATTGTGGCAATTTGTTTTCCCAAATATTCATTTGCCGCAAATAGATGTCTTAAATAGGCTTTAGTGTATTCCGTATCCACGAAAGTGTAACCCATTTCATCAAGCGGTGAAAAATCGGCTTCCCATTTTTTGTTCTTGATGTTTATGGTTCCGTTAGCGGTGAATAACATTCCGTTCCGCGCATTACGTGTTGGCATAACACAATCGAACATATCAATTCCTAAAGCTATATTTTCTAGAATATTTATAGGAGTTCCGACACCCATTAAATAACGAGGTTTGTCTTCCGGAAGAATTTCGCAAACCACTTCGGTCATAGCATACATTTCTTCAGCTGGTTCTCCAACCGAAAGTCCGCCAATGGCATTACCTTGTTGTCCTGCGTTGGCAATGTATTCGGCAGATTGTTGACGTAAATCTTTATATGTACTTCCTTGTACTATTGGAAAAAAAGTTTGGTCATAACCATATTTTGTTGGCACTTTTTCTAAATGGCTAATGCATCTGTCTAACCAACGATGCGTCATCTTCATTGATTTTTGCGCATAGCGATAATCACAAGGATAAGGAGTGCATTCATCAAAAGCCATAATGATATCTGCACCTATTGTTCGCTGAATTTCCATTACATTTTCCGGAGTAAAAACGTGGTAAGAACCATCAATATGTGATTTGAATTTCACACCTTCTTCTTTAATTTTTCGATTAGCAGAAAGCGAATACACCTGATAACCACCGGAATCAGTTAGGATATTTCTATCCCAATTCATAAATTTATGCAAGCCACCCGCTTGTTCTAAAATAGCTGTTTGTGGTCGCAAGTATAAATGATAGGTATTTCCGAGAATAATATCGGGATTGATTTCTTCTTTTAGTTCGCGCTGATGTACTCCTTTTACAGAAGCTACAGTACCAACAGGCATAAATATTGGTGTTTCAATTACACCGTGATCGGTAGTGATACTTCCGGCACGTGCTTTTGAATTAGGATCTTTTTGTAATAAATCAAATTTCATTTAGTTCTTTTTTCTCCCGTTAATTAACTTCGGAATCGGGACGCAAATATAAAAGAATTAGGATTTCTGAATTAGGAATTAGGGTTTTATTTAACAACTAAAATAATACTCAAAACTTTTAATAAATTCTAAATAAAGTTTTTGTCAATGGAAAAAAATAGGATTACTTTTGGAGACATCTAATTTTTAACTACAAAAAATGTCTAACACACAACAACTTCAAGATTTTACAACACAAACCAGAAGAGACATTCTTCGCATGGTACATGCTGTAAACTCTGGTCATCCTGGTGGTTCACTAGGTTGCGCAGAGTTTTTAACAGTATTGTATCAACACCAAATGAAAAGAAATGCAGATTTCACTATGAACGGTATTGACGAAGATTTATTCTTCCTGTCTAACGGACATATTTCACCTATTTTCTACAGCGTTTTGGCGCGCAGTGGTTATTTCCCTATTTCAGAGTTATCTACATTCAGAAAACTGAATACACGATTACAAGGTCATCCAACCACACACGAAGGTTTACCTGGCGTACGTATTGCTTCGGGTTCATTGGGACAAGGAATGTCGGTGGCAATTGGTGCAGCACATGCTAAAAAGCTAAATGGTGATAGTAATTTAATCTATTCACTTCATGGTGATGGAGAATTGCAGGAAGGTCAAAACTGGGAAGCCATTATGTATGCTTCTGCTAAAAAAATAGACAACTTAATTGCAACTGTTGATTTAAACGGGCAACAAATTGATGGTTCAACAGATGATGTTTTGAATTTAGGAAATTTAAGAGCCAAGTTTGAAGCTTTTGATTGGGATGTATTGGAAATAAAAGAAGGAAACAACATTGAAGCTATTATCAAAGGAATGACGGAAGCCAAAAGCAGAACCGGTAAAGGAAAACCAGTTTGTGTATTGTTGCATACAATTATGGGTCACGGAGTTGACTTCATGATGCATACACATGCTTGGCACGGAAAAGCACCAAATGATGAACAATTAGCAATCGGTTTGGCACAAAATGCTGAAACTTTAGGAGACTACTAGAATTATGAAAAAATATACAAACACAGGAAGTAAAGATACTCGTTCAGGTTTTGGAGCAGGAATGACCGAACTTGGACAAAAAAATAAAAATGTTGTCGCGCTTTGTGCCGATTTGATTGGCTCGTTAAAGTTTGATGATTTTAAGAAAAATCATCCGGAGCGTTTTTTCCAAATTGGAATTGCAGAAGCGAATATGATTGGAATTGCTGCAGGTTTAACCATTGGCGGGAAAATTCCGTTTACGGGAACATTTGCTAACTTTTCTACCGGAAGAGTTTATGATCAAATTCGTCAGTCGGTTGCTTATTCCGATAAGAATGTAAAGATTTGTGCTTCTCATGCTGGATTGACTTTGGGAGAAGATGGAGCCACACATCAAATTCTGGAAGACATTGGTTTGATGAAAATGCTACCAGGAATGACTGTTATCAATACCTGTGATTACAATCAAACTAAGGCTGCTACATTGGCGATAGCCGATCATCACGGTCCAGTTTATTTACGTTTTGGTCGTCCGGTTGTACCTAACTTCACTCCTGCTGATGAACCATTCGTAATCGGAAAAGCAATTATGCTTAACGAGGGTACCGATGTAACGATTATTGCCACCGGACATTTGGTTTGGGAAGCATTACTTGCAGCTGAAGCGTTAGAAGCCAAAGGTATTTTTGCTGAAGTTATCAATATACATACAATCAAACCTTTAGACGATGCAGCTATATTGAAATCGGTTGCAAAAACAGGTTGCATTGTTACTGCTGAAGAACATAATTTCTTGGGCGGTTTAGGCGAAAGTGTTGCCAGAGTTTTAGCTTTGAATAATCCAAAACCACAAGAGTTTGTAGCAGTAAACGACAGCTTTGGCGAAAGCGGAACTCCGGAACAACTGATGGAAAAGTACAAGTTAAACAATCAGGCGATTGTAGAAGCTGTAGAAAGAGTAATCAAGAGAAAATAATTCTCTATTCATATATTCAAAAAATCCCGTTCAAATTGAGCGGGATTTTTTTGATAGTTTATTTTATTATTGTTGATCAGGACAACTAGGGTCGAGATACTTTTTCTTACCATTTCCTGTACCATCACAAGTTGGTATATCTGCAAAATTATAGGCAATTCCAGTTATTGGGTTTTTAATTTCGCTTTTAGTAGTAAAGAAATCTCCATCGTCATCTAAATCAAGAAAATCCGGAATTTCATTTTCTTTGGAATATTTATTAGGACCAATTAACACCGCTGTACCTGGGCCATTTGTGTTATCGGGGTTAGTAATACCTGTCGGCAAACTATATACATACCCATCAGGAACTCCCTGAACAACTGTTATAGTGCCATCACTGTTTACGGTTGAAGTGGCCAAATCTTCCTGATAAGAATAAATTCCATCACCATCTTGATCCGTTCTTTGAATTTCATATAGTTTGAAACTAAAAATCAGTGGAGAATAAGAAGGAATTCCACCTGTTGAGCTGGCAAAATAGGCCAAGCCGGATGGAATAAACATTACACCTGCACCAAAATCATTAAAGGATGTTGTACCATCCGAATTTCCTACATAAGACCCTGTTTTGAATTGTGGAAAGATTTCACTCCATCCTCTGATAACACCAGTTAAATTAAAATAGCTTTGTGGATTAATTGATTTTTCAAATTCAAATGATTTGATTGTGGTAACATCAACTCCGTTAACTTGTTCTGTACTACTAAAAATATATTCTCCTCTGTAAGAAGTCAATACTCTATCAACATTACAAGGTGATTTACTGGTAGCACCAGAACCTTGTCTTAATTTTAAATAGTAAATTTTATATGTTACATCAACATCGTTTTGTTTGACGGTAACGTATCTTGTTTGTATCGGATAAGTAGTTTGATCCCAAATCGAGGTTTGAGTTCCACCTGTTGGAATCAAAGTAAAAGTAACGTCTTGATCATCAGTTGCACCAGGATTATTAACCACTTCCATATAATGCGTATGCATATAAGTTTCAATGTTGGCTATATCTTTTGTATATTGTTCAGTAAAATCCCGTAAAGGTTGTGTATTGTTATCGTTTTTAGAGCAAGAAATTACTGCTAAGCCTATTGATAAAAGAAATATAATTTTGAAAAAATTATTCATTATTGTTTGAATTTTAAGCTCGCAAGATACAATATTGATTTATTTTTGTAAACAATTTAACGTTGATTTTGGAAAAAAAATGAGAGTAGATAAATATTTATGGTGTGTTCGTTATTATAAAACCAGAAACATGGTAACTGAAGCTTGCAGAAAAAATCATATCACCGTTAATGGCCAAGTAGCAAAGCCTTCTAAAGAGGTTTTCCCTATGGACAAAATTACTTTTAGAAAAGACCAAATTACTTATTTGATAAGTGTTTTAGACATACCACAAAATCGTGTTGGAGCTAAGTTGGTCGATATATACAGAAAAGATGAAACACCTCCTGAAACTTTTGCCCATCTTGAATTGCTAAAACTTTCTAAAGAACATTACCGAAAAACAGGAACCGGAAGACCTACAAAAAAAGACAGAAGAGATTTAGATGATCTTGAATTAGGAACTGATTAGAAAATAATACTTGAAAGCAATTTCATTTAAGTCGATTTATTTATCTTTGAAAAAACATCCCGATGAACCAAAATATAATTCTTAACCATCTCGAAATAGACAATAAAATCAAACGGATTGCCTATCAAATTTATGAAACTTTTGCGGAAGACAAAGAAGTTATTTTAGCTGGTATTGCTAGTAATGGTTATGTATTTGCAGAAAAAATAGGCTCAATTTTAAAGACAATATCTAATTTAGAAGTTACTTTGTGTGAAGTCAAAATTGATAAACAAAATCCTTTTAAAGAAATAACAACTTCAATTTCAAGAGAAATTTACTTAAATAAAAGCATAGTGTTGGTCGATGATGTATTAAATTCAGGAACAACACTTATATATGGAGTTAAACATTTTCTAGAAATCCCAGTAAAAAAAATTAAAACAGCCGTTTTAGTAGATAGAAATCATAAAAAATTTCCAGTAAAAGCAGACTTCAAAGGAATTTCATTATCAACATCATTAAAGGAACATGTTCATGTTGTTTTTGAATATAATAACAATCATGCCTATTTAGTCTAAAAATTGAAGGATTTCTGAAACTATTAAATCGGGAGATTTATTGTCAATATCTAATTTGAAAGTAGCTTGGTTATAGAAATAACTTCTTTCAAATAAATGTTTTGCAACAAATTCTTTTAATTCTTCTTCGGATTGATCAGCTACAAGAGGTCTTGATTTTTTTTCTGATTTAAGTCTGTTAATTATAACAGAAAGAGGTGCATTTAAATAAATTGAAGTAATATTTTTACCTCTCAAAAGTAAATGATTATTAGCATAACATGGTGTTCCTCCTCCTGTACTAATTATTAAGTTATCTTTATTCTCAACAATATTTTTGAAAATTTTATGCTCAACTTTTCTAAAATAAATTTCACCTTTCTGTTTAAAGAGTTCGCTAACACTTAAATTGGTTTCTTTTTCGATTAAATTGTCTAAGTCAACATATTTAAAACCTATTTTATCTGAAAGTAACTTTGCAATTGTGGTCTTCCCGACAGCCATGTAACCAATCAAAATAACTTTCTTCATTTAAATAAAACCTTATAAATTAAGTCGTTAACACCCTTTGTCAAAAAAAGGCAAATTTATAATAAAATTGCTTTGAAATATAAATAATAAGGTCTTATATTTGCACCCGCGTTAAAGAAAAGAAAAGACTCGATAGCTCAGTCGGTAGAGCACATCACTTTTAATGATGGGGTCCTGGGTTCGAGCCCCAGTCGGGTCACATTTTTTTTCTTAAATTCAAAAGACTCGATAGCTCAGTCGGTAGAGCACATCACTTTTAATGATGGGGTCCTGGGTTCGAGCCCCAGTCGGGTCACAAAAAGTTGTTCGCTACGGTGAATAACTTTTTTTGTTTTAGGCCACGTGGAGAAATTGGTAGACTCGCCATCTTGAGGGGGTGGTGTCGCAAGACGTGTCAGTTCGAATCTGATCGTGGTCACTTTTTGAAGAGCAAAATCTTATCGTTTTTGCTCTTTTTTATTAAATTAAATTTAAAATGCTTTTTTCTTAATATAATTTGCTAAATTTGTTTAACTTTTTTATAAAAAAAATGAACAACGTAAAAAATGTTTTCAGCATAAAAGATTTAGAAAATCTAACCGGTATTAAAGCTCATACTATAAGAATATGGGAAAAAAGATATAACGTTTTAGAGCCAATGCGAACTGACACTAATATTCGTTTATATGATTTGGCTAGTCTTCAAAAAATGTTAAATGTAACTTTACTTCATAATCACGGTTATAAAATTTCAAAAATTTCAAAATTAACTGAGGAAAAATTACCCGAGTTAGTAAATGAAATAATTTCAGATAAAAGTGCCAAAAATCATGCTATTAGTTCATTTAAAATGGCGATGATGAATTTTGATCATGCTTTATTTTTTAGTACTTACAATAAATTATTAGCCGAAAAATCATTTAGAACTGTCTTTTATGAAGTTTTCATACCGCTTTTAGAAGAAATAGGATTATTATGGCAAACCGACACCATCACTCCTGCCCATGAACATTTTATATCGTATTTAATCAAACAAAAACTTTTGAATAAAACAGAAGTTGTTCAAACAAAACCTCCGACAATTCATGATAAGTTATTTGTTCTCTATTTACCAATGGATGAAATTCATGATTTAGGCTTAATGTATTTAAATTACGAAATATTAAGTCATGGTTATAAAAGTATTTTCCTTGGTGAGAGTGTGCCTATAGACAGTTTGAAAGACATGAAAAAATATTTTGATAACATAACTTATATATGTTATACAACCGTTCAACCGGACAAAGACGCTATTAATGATTATATCAAAAAAGTAAAAGATGAAGTATTAGACGAAACTTCTAATTTGTGGCTAATTGGAAGAATGGTCGAAAATATAGATCAAAAACTAATCTCAGAAAAAATCTGCAAATTTACAACAATAAAAGAGTTGGTAGATACCATTACTTACTAATAATTTTGTTTCATCTAGCCTTGAGTTTTTTTTAATATAAAATGGGAAAAAAAATAAATATAATTGGATCTGGTTTTTCCGCTCTCGCTGCGGCTTGTTATTTAGCTCAACAGGGACATTATGTAACCATTTTTGAAAAAAATGCCACTATAGGCGGTCGTGCTCGTCAATTAAAACAGGATGGATTTACATTTGACATTGGTCCATCTTGGTATTGGATGCCCGATGTTTTTGAACGCTTTTTCAATGATTTCAATAAAAAGCCATCAGACTATTACGAACTCAATAAATTATCGCCTGCCTACAAAGTTTTCTTTGATATTAATGATTTTGTTACTATTTCAGATAACCTACCTGAGATAATTGAAACGTTCGAATCTATCGAAAAAGGAAGTGGAAAACAATTAGAATCCTTCATGAAAGAAGCCAAAAGCAATTACGATATTGCGATAAAAGATTTGGTTTACAGACCCGGAGAATCTGCGCTAGAATTAATAACACTAGAAACTGCCAAAAAAGTAAATCAGTTTTTTTCTAACATCAGTAAAGATGTAAAGAAGAAATTTAAAAATAAAAAGCTAATACAAATTCTAGAATTTCCTGTTCTTTTTCTTGGTGCAAAACCTTCTGATACGCCATCATTTTATAGTTTTATGAATTATGCTGATTTTGGACTGGGCACTTGGCAACCTAAAGATGGAATGTATAGCGTAATTTTGGGCATAGAAAAATTGGCAAAAGAATTAGGCGTTGTAATTAATACAAATTCAGCCGTTGAAAAAATAATAGTTACTAATAAAAAAGCAACTGGTATTATCATTAATGGAAATGAAATTACTGCCGACATTGTATTAACTGGTGCCGATTACCATCACTCAGAAACATTACTTGATTTAGAGTACCGTCAATACTCTAAAAAATATTGGGAAAGTAAAACATTTGCCCCTTCTTCACTCCTATTTTATGTTGGTTTTAATAAAAAACTAAAAAATGTTGTTCATCACAATTTATTTTTTGATGTTGATTTTGATGTTCACGCTTCTGATATTTATGATAATCCTAAATGGCCTGAAGAACCATTATTTTATGCTAACTTTACCTCTATAACTAATGAAAATTTAGCTCCAGAAGGTTGTGAAAATGGCTTTTTTTTAATCCCTATCGCACCTGGAATTGAAGACACAGAGGAGTTGAGAGCACTTTATTTTGAAAAAATAATTACACGATTTGAAAAAGTCACTCAACAAGATGTCAAAAATAATATTATATTTAAAAAATCTTTTTGTGTTCAAGATTTCATAAAAGAGTATAATTCATATAAAGGTAATGCTTATGGCATGGCGAATACTCTATTGCAAACTGCTTTTTTACGTCCAAAATTGAAAAGCAAAAAGGTAAAAAATCTATATTTTACTGGACAATTAACCGTTCCAGGACCAGGTGTTCCTCCAGCTTTAATTTCTGGAAAACTTGTTTCTGAACTTATTGAGAAAAATTTATAATTTATATGAAATCAATTTTTGACACGATATCATTCGATTGTAGCCGAAATGTTACTAAATCTTACAGCACTTCATTTTCTGCTGCTGTAAAAATGTTGGCACCTAAAATTCGTCAGGATATTTATAACATTTATGGATTTGTTCGTTTTGCAGATGAAATTGTAGACACTTTTCATGATTATAATAAAGAAATACTCTTTGAAATGTTTGAAAAAGATTTGGACAGTGCTTTAGAAAACAAAATCAGTTTAAACCCAATTTTGAATTCTTTTCAACACACAGTTCATAAATATAGTATCCCACAAACCATGATTTCTGCATTTATGAAAAGTATGGAATTGGATTTACATAAAAATGAATACAAAACCTTTGAAGAATACAACGAATATATTTATGGCTCTGCGGATGTAGTTGGTTTAATGTGCTTGAAAGTTTTTGTAAACGGCGATGAAAATAAATTCAATGAATTAAAACATGCTGCCATGAGATTAGGTTCTGCCTTTCAAAAAGTGAATTTCCTTCGTGATTTAAAAGCTGATTATGAAGATTTGAATAGAACTTATTTTCCAAATACCGATTTATCTCGATTGGACGAAGCTTCAAAAGACATTATAATTAAAGAAATTGAAGCCGATTTTGAAGCAGGCTATTTGGGAATATTAAAACTACCTTTGGAAGCTAAATTCGGAGTTTATACTGCTTATATCTATTACATAAAGTTACTGTCTAAACTAAAGAATACACCATCTGTTGAAATTAAAAACACCCGAATCCGTGTTCCTGATTATCAAAAATTTGGACTTTTGGCAAAATGCTATGTTAATTATCGCTTGAATTTATTATAAAAATTATGATCCTAAATATTTTCGTTTTCATTATTACTTTTTGCATCATGGAATTCATGGCGTGGTTCAGTCATAAATATGTCATGCATGGTTTTCTATGGAAATTACATGCGGATCATCACAAGAAAGACCACGATTCTTGGTTTGAAAGAAACGATGCCTTTTTTATTTTTTATGCTGTGGTAAGTGTTGGTTTCTTTTTGCTATGGCAAAATAACATCCTGAAAATTGGGTTAGCAATTGGACTTGGAATCTTTGCTTATGGTTTGGCCTATTTTACCGTTCATGATATTTTTATACATCAACGATTTAAGTTATTTAGAAACGCTGATAATCGTTATGCTAAAGCCGTTAGAAGAGCACATAAAATGCATCACAAACATATTGGCAAAGAAGAAGGCGAATGTTTTGGAATGCTGGTTGTTCCTTTTAAATATTTTAAAAAATAAAAGGCGAGATTTATCTCGCCTCTATTCAACCAACTTCAAATAAATTATTTTATTAAACCTTGTAATGGTTTTAATTGTGCCATATCAATATTGGAACTTTGTATTAATGAAATCATGTTCATGATATTATTGGGATTCATATCATTTCCAAGAATTCTAACCACAGCAAAACCACTTTCTTTCTTTTTGGCAAAAAGAATAAACTCATTAATATGATCCTCATCGCCAACAAAAATTACTGAAGCCGCATCTTTACCTGAACCTACTTTCATTAGTTCTTGGTATTTTTCATGCTTCAGGATCTGTGTTAATTTTTGGCTTTCAATATCATATTGAGCTCTATTATTTTCATCCAATTTAAAAGCTAAAACATTCATCTTATCAAATGATCCTAAAGCTGTTTTTTGTTCAGCTGTAAGCTTTGTTTTATCAATATTAATTATACTTGGAGAGATATCAATTTCTATAAAATTTTTCTTTTCAGCACTCTCTACAAAATATTTTTGAAGTGAAGGTTCATTAGTACAACTTGAAAGAAATAACAAAACAAAAATGGCTATATAAATTGCAATTTTCATAGCTTATTATTTTGGTCCTTTTGAACCTTTTGTACCTTTTGATGCTTTTTTCAAATCATCGCCTCCGGGCAAATTCATTTTATCTGTCAAAACCGAAAGTTCATTCAAATCAAAATCACCAACTAATGACATTAAAACCGTTTCTTCATTACCTGAACCTTCTACAAACATCATCAATTCTTTAATTTGAGAATCTGAAGCTCCTGATTTTACATATATTTTGACACTTTTACCTTTCTCACTGATTTTCATTAACTCTTCTAGCGACGCTGATTTTACATATTTATCTGAAACCAATTTCATTTCATCTGATTTCTTATCGCTTCCTGTAACAAAAACTCTCAAGTTGTCTAACTTTTTAATCAAATTCACGTATTGTTGTGACTCTTTATCTTTTACTTCCATTTTGCTTAAAAGTGCAAACATTTTTTTGTTGACTACAACCGAAGTTATTCCTTCTTGATCCTCAAACTTATCAAAGACACTTTGCGCAAAAAAAGTAGTTGTACTTAATACTAATGCTAAACTTAAAATTAATTTTCTCATGATTTCTGATTGTTTATTTTTTAAAAATTTTGTTTTTTGATTTTTCATATTCATTTAAATAACCTAAGCTTCCGATGCCTTTATTTACATGTTCCGAAATTATAGCCAACACTTTTTGAGTTTCTCTAAAGGCTACTTCAGGATCATCATAAGTCCCATAATCTTCTGATTTAGGTTGATTAAAATGATTAAAAGTAAATAAACCCAAGCCAAGTAAAACCGCCACAGACGCTGCAACTGATAACCAAACTACGCGTTTGCGTTTTATTGTGTTTAATGGAATCGTTGCGATAAATTGCTCTTTTTTTGCTTGAACGGCATAACCAAATATTGGTTTGTATTGTTCCAAAGTCGGAGCAACTTCTGATGAAGTAAAATAATCTTTCAATTCTTGTTCTTCAGCAATACTGGTTTCTGCTTCGAAGTATTTTTCTAGTAAATTTTCTATTCTATCCAATTCCATAATGATGTGTTTTTATCATTTTTTCTCTAATAACTTTTCGTGCTCTTGATAATGCGGTGCGAATAGCTTGCTCATTCATTTCTAAAACCTTGCTAATTTCTTCAAACTCCATTTCTTCAATATCTCTCATTTGAACAATCAGTTTTTGTTGTTCGGGCAAGTTGTTGATTATTCTTTCTACCCAATTCCACGCATCAGTATCTTCAACTTTTTGTTGCAAACTCGCTTCTCGGTCGGTAAAATTATTGTGAACAATTTTCAAATTGCTCGCTCGTTTAGATTTCAATTGGTCTAAACAATAATTTTTGGTCATCGTCATCGCTAAAGCTTCAACACTATTATATTGGTCCAAATTCTCATTCTTATTCCACAATTTCACCAAAACTTCCTGAGTTGCATCTTCTGCTTCTTCTTTACTTACGAGTAATCGTTTCGCCATTCGAAAGAGCTTGTCCTTAAAAGGATTTACTAGAAGCATAAACTCATTTTGATTCATTGAAACTAATTTTGGCAATTGGTTGTTAGGTCAAGACGATGCATATTTTTATTTGTTACAAACAAAATAAATTTATTAATCTAAACTTCGTAAATTTACGTTTATTAAAAGAAAAAGCTGCTATGAAAAAACTTGTTATATCACTATTGCTAATGTTGTTTGTCATTCCTTTTGGTTGTTCCGATATGGATGACAATGCCGTTCCGAATAGTCTTGAAATAAAAGATTTTGTTTGGAAAGGAATGAATTTATACTATCTGTGGCAGGCTGATGTTACTGATTTGGGAGATGATAGATTTGCCAATCAATCACAATTGAATGCTTATCTTGAACCTTTCTCTTCACCAACTGATTTGTTTAATACACTTCGCGTGCCTTCACCAACAGATAGATTTAGCGTGATTTATAGTGATTATACTGTTTTAGAAGGTGTACTTTCTGGAAATACTTTAAACAATGGAATGGATTATGGTTTGCGATATAAAACCGGAAGCACTACTGATATTTATGGTTGGGTTCGTTATATAATTCCAAATTCAGATGCTTCAACTAAAGCAATTTCTAGAGGAAATATTTTTTATGCTATAAATGGAACTCCATTAACAATTGATAATTACAAAACACTTTTGGCTAATAATACCTACACTGTAAATTTTGCAGATTATGATGGAGGTGCAATTACTCCAAACGGTCAATCAGTAAGTTTAACCAAAACCAATCTTGCCGAAAATCCAATATTGATGAGTACCGTTATCAACCAAGGCATTCACAATATTGGATATTTGATGTATAACGGATTTTTTTCGAGTTATGATAGCCAATTGAATTCTGTTTTTGGCTCATTTGCTTCTCAAAACGTAACCGATTTGGTACTTGATTTGCGTTATAACTCAGGTGGTTCAGTGAATACTGCAACCAAATTAGCCAGTATGATTACCGGCCAATTTACCGGTCAATTGTTTGCCAAACAACAATGGAATGCCAAAGCACAAGCTTATTTCTTAGCCAATAATCCAAGTTCTTTAGAAAATAAATTTGCTTCTGGATTAAATGGGTTACAACTCAGCAGAGTATATATTCTGACAACTAAAGCTACAGCCTCTGCTAGTGAATTAGTTGTAAATTGTCTAAAATCATATATAGATGTGGTTCAAATTGGAGATATTACCACAGGAAAAAATGTAGGTTCGATAACGTTATACGATTCTCCTACTTTTTCTAAATCGAACGTGAATCCAAATCACAAATATGCCATTCAACCTATAGTATTGAAAATAGTAAACAAAGATGGTTTTGGTGAGTATACTACTGGAATTGCACCAACAACTTCTTTACCTGAAAACTTAGGTAACCTAGGCGTTTTAGGTAATGTTGATGAACCTTTATTAAATGCTGCAATAAACCAAATCATCGCAAGTGGAAAAATGTTACCTCAAGTTCCAAGCAATATAGAACGTGATTTTACTGATGCTAAATCGATAAATCCGTTACGAAGTGAAATGTATCTGGATAATAAATAATCCATTTTTTTGTTTATTCTATATTAGTTCTGGTTCTCTCTGAAGCGTTTCCATAATTTTAATATTGAATTGAACATAAAATGAATATCAATAAGCTTTTTCTAATGTTGATAATTTTTTTATGTTGAAGGTTTTATGTAGTTATAAATGTACTTCCAAATAAACACTAAATCTTATATACTTATTGACTAATGTTAAATAATTCTGACCAATCTAATTGTATTACAACACAACACCACCATTACGAATTCTTTTATGCAATATAATTAGTTAAAATATTCTCTACCTTTACGAGGTTTTTTGACAAAAATAGATAAATAGAAGTATGCTTTTTAATTCAATAAGCTTTGCGATATTCTTACCGATTGTTTTTATTCTTTATTGGTTTGTTGTAAAAGGGAATTTAAGGTTTCAAAATATTCTGCTTCTTGCTTCAAGCTATTTTTTTTATGCTTGTTGGGACTATCGTTTCATGTTTTTACTTGTATTTTCAACCTTATTAGACTATTTTACAGGAATTAAAATCTATGAGACCACAAACCAGCGGAGTAAATTGTTTTGGTTGTGGCTTAGTGTAGGGATTAACATAGGTTTTCTTGGCATTTTTAAATACTATAACTTTTTTGCTAATTCATTTACTGATGGGTTATCGCTATTAGGCTTTAATGCAAATTTTAGTTCTTTACAAGTAATTTTACCTGTAGGTATTTCTTTTTATACTTTTCATGGTTTGTCTTATGTTATAGATCTCTATAAAAACAGAATAAAGCCTGAAAGAAATTTTATTGACTACTCTCTTTTTGTTAGCTTTTTCCCTTTGCTTGTAGCGGGACCAATAGAAAGAGCTACGCATCTTTTGCCTCAAATTCTCAAAAAAAGGGAGTTTAATTATTCGAAAGCAGTTGATGGATTACGACAAATTTTGTGGGGAGTTTTCAAAAAAGTTGTCATAGCTGATAACTGCGCAGCATATGCAAATACAATTTTCAATAATTCAGAACACTATTCGGGAAGTACTCTTGTTTTAGGTGCATTATTTTTTACTATACAAATCTATTGTGACTTTTCGGGTTATTCAGATATTGCATTAGGCACATCCCGTCTATTCGGTATTGATCTTTTAAGAAACTTTGCTTTTCCCTATTTTTCGCGAGACATTGCTGAATTTTGGAGGCGTTGGCACATTTCACTTTCCTCGTGGTTTAAAGACTATTTATACATTCCTTTAGGTGGTAGTAAAGGTGGAATATGGATTAAGATTCGAAACATTCTTATCATTTTTCTTGTAAGCGGTTTTTGGCATGGTGCAAATTGGACTTTTATTGTTTGGGGGCTTCTTAATGCTTTATATATAATACCTTCAATAATTTTCAACACAAATAGAAATAATCTTGATATTGTAGCAAAGGGTAAATATCTACCAACTATAAAAGAATTTTTATCGATTTGCTTGACATTTTCCTTAACTGTTTTTGCTTGGATTTTCTTTCGGGCAACCAGTATTAAAAATGCTTTTAGTTATATCTCCGGAATTTTTTCATGTTCATTATTTACTATTCCTCAAGGGATTGGTATTCGCAAATCAATCATCCTTTTAATTATTTTATTCTTCATTATTGAGTGGTTAGGCAGAGAACAACAATATGCAATTGCAAGTTTTGGAAAAAAATGGTATAAACCTCTAAGATGGGGCTTTTATTATTTAATTATTTTATCCATCTTACATTTTACTGGAAAAGAGCAACAATTCATTTATTTTCAATTCTAGATTATGAAAAAGTTTATAATTCAGATAATCATTTTTATAAGTCCATTCATCCTTATTTTTGGCCTTCCTACTTATATTTTATGGCAATCAAAAGAGAATTTTTACAAAATAGATAATCTTTTAAAAGACAAAGAAAAACTCCTTATTGGGTATGCCTATAACGAAAATAATTATGGCAATATAAAATGGACATATCTCAACTCAAATAAAAACAAAAGTGTATGGGCCTTAGGGTCTTCAAGAGTTTTACAATTTCGGAAAAATATGTTTGATGCTACCTTTTATAATGCCGGATATACAATTTCAAGTATAAATGATTTCACTCCGTTTATAAAAAGCCTGCCAAATTCTAAACTTCCAAAGTATATTATCGTTGGTCTTGACCAATGGATGTTTAATGAATTCTACGATTCCTTAAATATAAAGCAATCTACAGATGCATGGCAAAATAGTTTTACATTTTATCCAAAAGTATTCTCTACTTACAAAAATGTTTATGCCGATTTGTTTGCTGGCAAATACAACATAAGTTCATTAAATCAACATTCAGATTCGTGGAATAAAATTGGACTGAATGCAAAAATTAAAAATACCGGATTTAGAAACGATGGTAGCATATTTTATGGCGATCAGATAATGAAATTAATTAACAAGGACACTATTGCAGGCGACTATAATTATTCTGATACATTTGGCAGGATTGAGCGTGGAGATAGTCGCTTTCAATATGGGAAAACAGTCAATAAAAAAGCACTTGCCGAATTAGATAGATTTTTAAAGTATTGTAAAACCAAACATATTACTATTATAGCTTTTTTACCTCCTTTTGCGGATAAAGTATACAATAAAATGAATGAAAGCAACAACTATGCTTATTTGAAAGGAATTTACAGCAGCGTAAGACCAATCTTCGATAAGTATAATTATGAAGTTTATGATTTCTCCAAAGTATCATCCTGCAAATCAAACGATAATGAAACAATTGATGGTTTTCATGGAGGTGAGTCAACGTACCAAAAGCTTTTAATATCTATGTTGGATTCTGGCTCTATTTTGAATAAGGTTACTAATGTTAAAAGATTAAAAATTGATCTGATGAAAAAAAAGAATAATTACATAATTTATGACAACTAAAAAAGGCTAGCCAAGTGGTTAGCCTTTTTACTACTTATAAAATAATATTCAATCCTAATTTAAAGTTTCTTCCTCTAGTTGAATACCCAACGTTTTCAATAAATTCTTCATTAAAAAGGTTTGTTGCTGAGCCAAAAATCGTTAGTCGGTTTTTGATTAGTTCATATTTGGCAGTTGCATTTACCAATTGATAAGAACCTAATTTAACATTCACAACACCAAAAGTATTTCCATCAAAAAACGCATCGTTTCTAGCATTAAAATATTGATAATCCAAACTTAAAAATGTTCTGTTGTTTGGCTGGTAACCAAGACTTGCATTGGCTTTGTGTTTCGGAATTAATCTGTCTAACGATTTATCAACTTGGGTGAAAGTATAATTTCCGTTAAGTTGCAATTTTGAAGTTAATGCAATATTTAAAGATGTCTCTACTCCTTTTGCTTTAGATTCTCCGTTTACATTAATGTAAAAAGCATCAAAAGTAACTGGGTCAAAATAAAAATCGATGGCATTAGTTTGGTCACGATAAAAAGCGACAGCATTAAACTTTACTTTTTTATTTATTAATTCGGTTTCAAAACCCACTTCGATAGTAGCATTTTTCTCTGGTGATAAATTAGAATTTCCATACTCCGAATACAATTGATACAAACTTGGCGTGATATAAGCTGTGCTATATGAAGCCAAAACTTTTAAAGGAAAACTTATTTTAAAATTGTATGACGGATTAATATTGTAAACAACATTATTGCCATATGCACTGTGGTTATTCAATCGTGCCCCAGTATTTATATTCAGACCAAAATTGGAATTATAAACTAAAGTTGTATAACCATCAAGTATGTTGAACTTAGTGTTTTCAATGACAATTGTACTAAAAGGCGTTTGGCTTTTCATATCGTTAAACTGATAATTAGCACCCAAAACCAAAAACAATTGCTTGTTGAAATTGTATTTGTTAAATCCATCCAAAACAACACTTCTTGATTCATATAAAGAATAATCAATCGTGTTGGAGAACGTATTTAGTTCATTATAATCTCGCGTGATTTTGGTAAAACCTGAGTTCAGCACAAATTCGCCTTTATTGTATTTGTATTTAGGAGAGACTCCAAAACGGATTTGTTCCGAAGTCGTATTATTAAAACCCGTATCATTAAAACCCGCATTGTCAAAAGTCAAGTCATAATTGTTCTTGATTTTGTCGTAGTTCCCGAAGAAATCCAATGTCAGTTTCTTAGTAGCTTTAAAACCTAATTTTGCTATAAGATTTTGTCTTGAAAAACTGTCTGGTTCATAATTATTTCCTGCAATTTGAGACATTCCTTTGGTTTCTGTGCTGTTAAATCCAGCAAAGTAATTCACCTTTTTGATTTCACCATTCACTGAAATGCCTTGGTTAAAATCTTGTCCGTTATATTTATGATTATCCGACGTATTATTGGAGCCAATATTCACATAAGCATTTCCTTGAATTTCCTTTTTAGTTGCTTTCTTTAAAGTGATGTTAATTACACCAGTAGCTGCTCCGGTTCCGTATAAGGTACTCGCTGCCCCTTTCATGATTTCGATTCTATCAACTTGCTCTACTGGCAATAATCTTAAATCGTATTCAAAACTAATTCCCGAAGCATCGGTAACTGGAATACCATCTATTAAAATTAAAATTTGTCTGTTTTTACCTCCTCGAATATAGTAACCTAGGTTTTTTCCGTTTGCCGATTGGTTACCATTTATTTCAACTCCTGCAGCCTGACTTAGCACTGTTGCCAAACTCTGTCCTGATTTTTTAACTAAATCTTCTGCTGTAATTACTTCGATAACCTTTCCTGATTTTTCTTGACGGAGTGCAAACTTGGTATCGGAAATAACCACTTCTTTCAACTGATTCACTTTGGTAGAATCAGTTTCTTGCGCATAAGCACAAGTGTTTAGCATTGCCATAATAGCAACTGCTCTAACTGTTTTTTTCATTTTTAAATTCAACAATAATTTAATAATCCTGGGAGAAAAGTATAGAATTTACCCATACCCAAACCTTTTGTCCCGAAAGTTTGTTACTCGATGAATTAGGCAGGTCTCCTGGCTTGCGTCTTGTTGTTGACCTTCCCATTTGGATTACGAATTATGAATTACGAATTTCGATGAACCTTCATCTAAATCCGAAAAAAATATCCGCTGTCAAACAGTGGTTTTGTAGATAACAACAAGCTTGATAGCTTACAGTTGCGGGAACAGCTCAAGATTATAAATTACGCTTTGAATTCTTAATTCGTAATTCTTTACTTGATTCCCTTTTAATGCGATTTTGAAAAACAGAAATCGCAACCTTAATTCGAGAGCAAATGTAAAGTATAAATTAAAAACAAAACAATACTTTTGCAAAAAACAATTTGATGAAAACCTTTTGTAATGTCTTATTACTTGCTTTTATTCCTTTTTTATTTGTACAATGTAAAAACGAAACCAAGTCAGAAACAACGGTTTCTCCTCAAAACACAGTTCACTATGCTAAAGGTTTTTCGATAGAAAATTACTTTGGTTATTCAGTAGTAACCGTTAAAAATCCTTGGCCAAAAGCAACTAAAACTTATACCTACATTCTAAAAGAAAAAAACGGTATTGTTCCTGATAATTTAAAGCAAAACCTAATTATTTCCATTCCGATAAAAACAATAGTTGTAACCTCAACCACGCATATTCCTTCATTAGAAATGCTTGATAAAATCAACACCTTAGTTGGTTTTCCAAAATGTGATTATATTTCTTCCCAAAAAGCACGAGGGCGAATTGATGCTGGTAAAATAAAAGAACTAGGCAATAATCACGATTTAAATACCGAAGTCCTTCTCGATTTACAACCCGAAGTTATCATTGGCTATGGCATTGACAATAAAAATCCAACGTTGGACAATCTGCAAAAAAGCGGTTTAAAAGTAATGCTAAACGGAGACTGGAACGAAGAAACTGCTTTAGGAAAAGCCGAATGGATTAAGTTTTTTGGTGCTTTATATGGCAAACAAAAACAAGCAAATGAACTCTTTGCCAAAATTGAAAAAGATTTTTTAAAAACCATTTCCATTGCCAAAATGGCTAAAACCACGCCAAACATATTAGCTGGCGATATGTTTGAAGACCGATGGTATTTACCCAAAGGAACTAGTTGGGGAAGTTTGCTTTTGAAACAAGCTAACAGCAATTATTTATGGCAAGAAACCAGCGGAACTGGAAGCTTATCACTTTCATTTGAAACCGTTTTTGAAAAAGCTAAAAGCGCTGATGTCTGGATTACTTCTGGACAATTTTCTTCGCTTAAAGAAATGGCCAATTCGAATCCACATTATACTAAATTTGACGCTTTCAAGAATAAAAATGTATATTCGTTCAGCGGAAAAAAAGGAAAAACAGGTGGTATTCTTTATTATGAATTAGCACCTAACCGACCGGATATCGTGTTAAAAGATTTGGTAAAAATTCTGCACCCTGAATTATTAGTTGGTTACGAACCTTTTTTCTTTGAAAAATTACAATAAAAAGTTTGAAGAATAAAAATACCATATTGTTTTCGAGTTTATCATTGTTATTGTTATTAACATTGCTATTGAACATTTCATTGGGTCAAGTTGCCATTCCGATGAAAGAGGTTTTCAGAAGTTTATTTGGCAGTCACGCTTCTAAAGAAACCTGGGAATATATTATCATTAATTTCCGTTTACCAAAAGCAATCACGGCTATTCTTGTTGGTATCGGACTTTCGATTTCGGGTTTATTAATGCAGACTTTGTTCAGAAATCCGTTAGCCGGACCTTATGTGCTCGGATTGAGTTCGGGTTCGAGTTTAGGTGTTGCATTTGTTATTCTTGGCGCCGGGTTTTTACCTGCTATTTTTTCACAATTTCTTCTTTCCTCCTATGGAATTATTTTGGCTTCTTGCATGGGAAGTTTGATAGTTTTAATGATGATTTTAATAGTATCCCAAAGGCTGCGCGATACGATGTCAATTTTGATTGTGGGTTTGATGTTTAGCAGTTTTACTGGAGCTATAGTAAGTGTTTTTACGTTTTTCAGTTCTGCGGAACAATTACAAAAATACACCTTTTGGTCAATGGGAAGTATTGGTAATGTTTCTTGGATTAACATATCCATTTTGACAGTTTGTGTTTTTATTGGATTGCTTTTTAGTTTGATTTCGTTAAAATCTTTAGATGCATTATTACTTGGAGAAAACTATGCAAAAAGTATGGGTTTAAACATCAAAAAAGCGCGTTATATCATAATATTCGCAACCAGTATTCTGGCTGGAAGCATTACCGCTTTTGCAGGACCAATTGCTTTTATTGGATTGGCTGTACCGCATTTAGGTAAATTGTTATTTCAAACAAGTAATCATAAAGTTTTATTTTTTGCCACACTGCTTATTGGTTCCATAATAATGTTATTTTGTGATACCGTTTCACAAATGCCTGGTTTTGAGTTCACTTTACCAATAAACGCTATTTCTTCTGTTATTGGTGCTCCAGTTGTAATTTGGTTAATTGTCAGAAAGAAAAGCATACAATGATGAGCTCAAAAAAAACCATACTTTCTACTTCAAATTTATCCATTGGATACCAATCCAAAAAGGGTGCAACTACTATTGCCGAAAACCTCAACCTGACTTTTAAAGAAGGTAAATTAGTTTCTTTAGTTGGCGGAAATGGTATTGGAAAATCTACTTTATTGCGAACGGTAACAGGAATTCAAAAACCGTTGAAAGGAACAGTTATGCTGAATGAAAAAGATATTCAACAGTTAAATGCTTTGTATTTAGCACAGAATTTAAGTTTGGTATTAACCGAAAAATTGCCTCCAAGTAATTTAACCGTTTTCGAATTAATCGCTTTGGGAAGACAACCTTATACCAATTGGCTTGGCAATCTTTCAGAAGAAGATTTGGAAAAAATAAATCAGGCAATTATACTTACTCACATTGAAAACTTGATCGATAAAAAACTACATGAAATTAGTGATGGACAATTGCAAATTGTTTTAATTGCTAGAGCTTTAGCCCAAGATACGTCCTTAATTATTTTGGATGAACCCACTACACATTTAGATTTGCATCATAAAGTTTCTATTTTTAAACTTCTTAAAAAACTTACTCAAGAAACCAACAAATGCATATTGTTTTCTACGCATGATATTGATTTAGCTATTCAACTTTCGGATGAAATGATAGTGATGACTGATGTTTCAGTTGAGCAAGACCAGCCATGCAATTTGATTACAAAAGGAGTATTTAATACCCTTTTTAAAGATTCTTCAATCACTTTTGATAACGAAAAAGGGAAGTTTGTTATTTCGAACTAATCTGTCTTTTCGCTTCACCAACCAAAAACGCAACCGAATTAGCAATATTATAGCTTCGAATTAAATTGGACATCGGGATTTTCAAATGATTATCGAATTTTGCCAAAACTTCATCACTTAAACCAACGCTTTCTTTTCCAAAAACCAACCAATCACCATCGTGGTATTCTATATCATAAATTGATTTTGTAGCGTGAGAACTGGTTAAAAAAACTCTAGACTTATCTTCAATTTGGGATATCCATTCATCAACATTCTCATATTCTTTCCATTCTAAATGAACCCAATAATCTAAACCAGATCGCTTTAAATTCTTATCCGTGATTTCAAATCCGTAAGGTTTTATTAAATGTAAACGACTTTCGGTTCCTACACATAGACGTCCAATGTTTCCAGTGTTATTTGGGATTTCGGGTTCTACTAAAACAATATTGAGCATAATAATTTAGGATTTAAAAAAGCTTTCAACTTCTATTACTTCTCCTGCTTTTAAGTTTTGCAAATGTATGTTTACTACTCGAATTCTAACTAATCGAAGTGTTGGAAATCCTACAGCGGCTGTCATTTTTCGAACCTGGCGAAATTTACCTTCAGTTAAGGTAATAGAAACCCAACTTGTTGGACCATGTCGTTCATCGCGAATTCTTCTTCCATCTCCAATACAATCTGGCAGATGTATTATGGTTTTGGCTTCACAAGTTTTGGTTGTATAGCGAATGCCTTTGAAACCAATTTCGACACCTTTTTTTATTTGGGCAACAGCTTCTTCATTGATAATTCCATCTACTTGCGCATAATATTCTTTTTCTACGGTTTTGCTTCTAACTATTTCGCTCATCATTCCGTCAGTGGTAAGTAAAAGCAACCCTTCGGAATCTTCATCCAATCGTCCAATTGCCATCGTTCCTTCGGGGAAATGATACAATTCACCAAGCAACTTTTTGTGCCGCTTTTTTTCATAAATGAATTGACTTAAATAGCCATGAGGTTTATGAATCAGGAAATGATGGTGATTTTGCATGAAATAAATGTAATAAAAAAGACTATCAACAAAATTACTGATAGTCTTTTTTATATGTATACTATATTATTTATTGTCTACTTTGAACGTAATCTGACAATTCATCTACGTTACTACTAAATGTAAAAATACCATTTAACTTGAAATAATTTCTAGGTTCACTACAAAAATCATAGGCATATTTGGCAAAGTCCAATTTATTATCTTCAAAATTAAAAGTATTGGCAATTTGAATAATTTGATCCACATTCAAACAGTTGGCCGTAATTACCTGCTTTGCTGTTTTTAACCTAGTATCTTCAAAGTTCTGATTTTTAATTGTTGCCAAAGCTGCATTAAAATTACCTGG
>Ga0315902_10002936_pt1 | contig 25990 bp, 20 predicted proteins | sample LakEriMetagenome_9_FD_203523 | JGI IMG/M metagenome (GOLD analysis project Ga0315902, IMG submission 203523) | Freshwater fungal communities from buoy surface, Lake Erie, Ohio, United States - Buoy 12 MA117 | ecosystem: Environmental > Aquatic > Freshwater > Lake > Lake biofilm | place: USA... | reverse complement strand
CTGGGAGGCGGCCATCGAGCTAGGGCTGCCGCTGTCCTTCCACATCCTCACCACGAAGGAGAGCGCGCCGGTGCGCGGCCCGAAGATCAACAGCTTCCTGTCGATCATCCGGGGCAATCAGGACATCATGGGCACGCTGATCTTCGGCGGGGTGTTCCAGCGCCACCCGGACCTGCGGATCGTGTGCGTCGAGGCCGACGCCGGCTGGGTGCCGCACTACCTGTACCGGATGGACCATGCCTACAAGCGGCACCGCAACTGGCTGGCGCCCGGCGTCAAGCTCGACCGTCTGCCGAGCGAGTATTTCTCCGAACACATCTACACCACCTTCCAGGATGACTGGGTGGCCTTTCGCAGCGCCGATCAGATGAACTGGCGCCGGCTGATGTGGGCCAACGACTTCCCGCACTCCGACTCCACCTGGCCATGGTCGCAGGCGATGCTGGCCGAGCAGGCCAGCTGCCTGAGTGAGGCGCAGCGGGAGGCGATCCTGTCGAGCAATGTCGCCGATCTGTATCGCATCGACGTCGCGGCGCTGGCCGCTGCCTGAGCGCGTCAGGTTTCCGTCAAGCGGGACGGTGGATGATCGGCGCCCGTCGAGTCGCCATTCCCAGCTCCTCTGCCTGCCTTCCACGCCCCTCGCCCGCCGGGGCCTGTCCGATGGGCGCGTCATCTCGGCGCCGCGCTGGTCGCCGCGTCGGCGCTGACGGTTATCGGGGCTGCTGCTGCCGAGCCTGCCTCGGGAAGCAGCCCGCCGCTCGGTCTGAGTGCCGCCGAGCGCTTGCTGGTGCAGCACAGCCCGGTGGTGGCGGCAGCTCGCGCCGCCGCTGCCGCGGCTGCCGCCGAGCGCGCCCGGGTCGATGTGGCGCCCAACCCGGTGCTGCAGGCCGGGGTCTCCAATACCCGTGCCGGCCGTTATCCCTACGGCGCGAGCGACCGGCTTCTGCGCCTCGAGCAGCTGCTCGAACGCGGCAGCAAGCGCGACCTGCGTACCGGGCTCGCGCTCGCGCTGGCCGAGGTTGCGCAGTTCGAGGCGGCCGATGTCCTGCGCCAGCAGCTTGCGCTGCTCGGCGCCGCGCATGCCGATCTTCTCGCCGCGCAGCGGCTCGAGGCGCTCGCGAGCGAGAACCTCGACGGCTATGAGCGGCTGGTCGCGGCGGGCGCGCAACGGGTGGCCGCCGGTGATCTCGCCGCCGCCGATCAACTGCGGCTCGAGGTCGAGACGCTGCGAGCGGCCGGTGAGCAGCGCAATGCCCGCGCTGCGATCGCGCAGGCGGGAGCGGCGCTGGCAGCGCTGATCGGTCTGCGCGATCCCGGGAGCACGCTGCGAGCCGACGCCGACGCATCGCTGCTGCCCGAGGTCGATGCGATCCTCGCGCGTGTCGGTCGGCGAGACTCGCTCGCCGCCTTCATCCGTGCGCGTCCCGACCTGCTTGCTGCCGAGCGCCGCCTTGCGGCGGCCGAACGCGCCTTCGCGCTGGCGGCAAGTCTGCGGGTGCGCGACCTCACCATCGGCATGCAGCTCGAACGCGCGCCGGATCTCGGGGGCACGGTGCTTGGCGTGTCGGTCGGATTCCCGCTGTTTCTCAACAACGATTACGGGGGTGAACTGCGGCGAGCCCAGGCCGACATCGACGTGGCGCGCACGCAGTGCGATCGGATCCGGCTCGCGGCTCTGGCCGAGGCCGACGCCGCGTGGGTGCGGCTCGAGACCGCCGCGGACCGGGCCGAGCGGCTGCGGCGGGAAGCCTTGCCGCGCGCGCAGTCGGTCGCGGCGATGGTCGAAGCGGGTTTCGCCCAGGGCGGGGGCAGCCTGAACGATCTTTTCGACACCCGCCGCCAGCTCGTGGCGGTTCGCGCGGAAGTGGTGCAGGCCCAGGCCGAGGTCGAGCGCGCGCTCGTGCGGTGGCGGGCGGCGGTTCCGTCCGTCGACCTCGCGGGCGCCCTGGGCGCGCCGTCCCGCAGCGCGCCATGATCGGCCGACAGGCTGGGCGCGTGGCGCTGGCGCTGCTGCTGGTGGCGCTGGGCTATGGCTTGTCGTTCGTGGTGCCGGCGCCTTCGCGCGCGCCGGCGCGATCCGTGGCTCCGGATGCCGCCGCGAGCCGACCCGGCACGGTCGCCAGCGGTGGCGCCGATCCGGTTGCCGCCGATACCGTGCACTTCGACCCCGGCGCGGCGCAGCTCGCTTCGATCCGCGTGGAGGTCGCCGCGCTCGCGCCGGTGCCGCTCGGCGAGCCGCTGCATGCGCGCCTTGCCTATGACGAAAATCGCACCGTGCGGCTCGGCGTACCCATTGCCGGGCGCGTGGCCGCACTGCGCCGCCAGGCGGGCGATGCGGTGCGCGCGGGGGAGGAGCTGATGAGCGTCGATGCGCCGGATCTCGCCGCCGCGGTCGCCGATCGCGACAAGGCCGGCGCCGAGGAAGTGCGCCGGCGTCTGGCCTTCGAGCGTGCGCAGCGTCTCGTCGACGTCGGAGTGCTGCCGCGACGGGAACTCGAATCGGCGCAGGCCGAGGCCGAGAGCGCGCGCGCCGAGCTCGCCAGGGCGCAGCATCGGCTGCGGCACCTGAGCCCCGGCGAAGATGATCCCGCGGTCTATCGGCTGCGCTCGCCGGTCGACGGTGTGATCGCCGAGCGGCGGGTGAATCCCGGCGCCGAAGTACGCCCGGATGGCGCCGACCCGCTTTTCGTCATTACCGATCCGACCCGCCTGTGGGTGATGATCGATCTGCCGGAGCGCGAACTCGCGCTGGTGAGGACCGGACAGCGAACGCTGGTGCGTGCCGATGCCTGGCCGAACGAGCGCTTCGTGGCGACCATCGAGCGAATCGCCGCTGCTGTCGATCCCGGCACCCGGCGCGTGCAGGTGCGCGCGTTGCTCGACAACCCCGGCCGGCGGCTCAAGCCCGAGATGTATGTGCAGGTGATCCTGCTCCCGGATCAGGGGCAGCAGGCTGTGCGCCTGCCCAATGCCGCGCTGGTCACCCAGGGCCTTTACAGCTATGTGTTCGTCGAGGGTCCGCCGGGCTTCTTCCGCCGGCGCAAGGTGACGCTGGGCGCGCAGGATCGTACCCATGCCTTCGTCACCGAGGGGGTCGCGGCTGGTGAATTCGTGGTCACGACCGGGGCGCTCCTGTTGAACTCCGAACTGGCCTCGCTGGTCAGATGACGCGCAGCCCGCCGTGCTCGATCGCCTGATCGCCTTCGCGCTCCAGCAGCGCGTCGTCGTGCTGGTGCTGACCGGGGCGCTGATCGCCGCCGGCTGGGTGGCCACCACCAACCTGCCGATCGAGGCCTTCCCCGACGTGCAGGACGTCCAGGTGCAGGTCGTCACGCAGCTTCCCGGTCTCGCGCCCGAGGAGGTCGAGCGCGGCGTGACCCTGCCGATCGAGCGCGAGATGAGTGGCGTGCCGCGGCAGACGCAGCTGCGCTCGGTGTCGATCACCGGGCTTTCGATCGTCACGCTCACCTTCGCCGAGGGCACCGATGACTGGTTCGCGCGCCAGCAGGTGCTCGAGAAGCTCGGCACGGTGACGCTGCCACCCGGCGTGCAGCCGCAGCTCGCCCCGCTGTCGACCGCGGTGGGCGAGGTCTACCGGTACGTGCTCGAGGCGCCGGCCGACATGCCGCTGTCGGAGGTCCGTGCGATCCAGGACTGGACGGTGAAGCCTGCGCTGCGCATTGTGCCCGGCATCGCCGACGTGATCAGCTTCGGCGGCAGCATCAAGGAGTATCAGGTGCGCGTCGACCCCCATGCGCTCAAGCGCTACGGCGTGACGATCGCGCAGGTGTCGCAGGCACTGGCCCGCAACAGCGCCAACGCCGGGGGCGGGCTGATGCGCCGCGGCGACGAGTCGCTGGTGATCCGGGGCGTCGGGCTCTTTCGCACGCTCGACGATGTCGCGCGAACCATCGTCAGCGCGCCTGGCGGACGACCGGTATTCGTGCGTGACGTGGCCGACGTCCGCATCGGCGAGCGGTTGCGCTCGGGCATCGTCGCCTGGAACGAGCGCGACGACGTGGTCCAGGGCATCGCGGTCATGATCAAGGGCCAGAACGCCTCGAAGGTGGTGGCACGGCTGCGCGAACGGGTCGACGAGGTCAACGCGAAGCTGCCGGAGGGCGTGCGTATCGTGCCCACCTACCAGCGCACCGACCTCATCGGTCACACCGTGCTCACGGTGGTGGAAAACCTCGCCGTGGGCGCGGCGCTCGTCATCGGCATCCTGATGATGTTCCTGCGCAGCTGGCGCGCGGCGCTGATCGTGGCGACGGTGATCCCGCTGTCGCTTCTCTTCGCCTTCACCCTGATGGATCTGCGGGGCGTGGCGGCGAACCTGATCTCGCTCGGCGCCGTCGACTTCGGGATCATCGTCGACAGCGCGGTGGTGCTGGTGGAGGCGCTGATGGTGCGCCTCGCGCTGGCCCGCAAGGATCCGAACCCCGCCCACAGCGGCTACGGCTGGCGCATGCACGAACTGCGCCAGACGGCGACGTCGCTCGCACATCCGATCCTCTTCTCGAAGGCGATCATCATCACCGCCTTTCTGCCGATCTTCACCTTCCAGCGGGTCGAGGGGAAAATCTTCACGCCGGTGACCTACACGCTGACCTTCGCGCTGCTCGGTGCCGTCCTGCTCACGCTCACGCTGGTGCCGGCGCTGCTGGCGATCACGCTGCGCCACCATGATCTCGCCGAAAGGGATTCGCCCTGGATGGAGGCGATGCAGAACGCCTATCGGCGCCTGCTCGCAACGGCGGCGGCGATCCGGCGGCCCATCCTCGGGGGATCGGCCGCGGTGCTGGTGGTGGCGATCGCGAGCGCGCCGATGCTCGGCAGCGAGTTTCTGCCCAAGCTCGACGAAGGCAACATCTGGCTGACCATCACGATGCCGCCAGCGACCTCGCTCGCCAAGACCAAGGAGGTCGAGCGCGAGGTACGGCGCATCCTGCGCACCTATCCCGAGGTACGGATGGTGCTGACCCAGGTCGGGCGCCCCGACGACGGCACCGACCCCAAGGGGCCCAACAATCTCGAGATCCTCGCCGACCTCCATCCGCGCGGCCAGTGGCGCTTCGCGCGCAAGGACGCGCTGGTGCTCGACATGGCGCGCAAGATCCAGACGATCCCGGGCGTGCCCACGAACTTCTCGCAGGTTATCCAGGACAACGTCGAGGAGGCGCTTTCGGGCGCGAAGGGCGAGATCGTCGTCAAGGTCTTCGGCCCCGAGCTCGACATCCTGCAGGCGCGCGCTGACCGTATCGTCGCGGTGCTCGAGAGGATCCGCGGGGCGACCGATGTGGCCGCCTTCCGGATCAGCGGCCAGACCGAACTCGCGATCACGATCGACCGGGAGCGCATCGCCCGGCTCGGGCTGAATGTCGCCGATGTCAACGCGCTGATCGAGACCGCACTCGCGGGTGACGCGGTCAATGTCTTCTACGAGGCTGACCGGCGCTTCGACGTGACGGTGCGGCTGCAGCGCAGCTACCGTGATGCCGTCGACGACATCGCCCAGCTGCAGGTACCGCTGCCGCCGCAGCCCGCGGCGGCGGCCGGCAGCGCGCCCCTGGCGGCCACGGTCTCGCTGGGTGACCTGGCTCATATCGAGGTGCGGCAGGGCGCCAGCCGGATCGCCCGCGAGGCAGGCAGTCGCATGGTCGCGGTCAAGGTCAACCTCATCGGCCGTGATCAGGGCAGCTTCGTGGCCGAGGCCCGGCGCGCGGTGGCCGAGCAGGTGCCGATGCCGCCGGGATACCGGCTCAGCTGGGGCGGGCAGTTCGAGAACCAGCAGCGGGCAATGGCCCGGCTGCAGATCGTCGTGCCGCTGTCGCTGCTGATGATCTTCCTGCTGCTCTTCTGGGCTTTCGGATCGATACGCCACGCGATGCTGGTGCTTGCGATGGCGCCCTTCACGCTGGTGGGCGGCATCGCCGGGCTGGCGATTGCGGGGTTGCATCTGTCGGTGTCGGCGGCGGTGGGCTTCATCGCCGTGGCTGGCATCTCGGTGCAGAACGGCGTGATCATGGTCGAGCAGATCCTCGAGTTCCTCCGCAACGGCCGCCCCGCGGCCGAGGCAGTGATCGAGGGCGCGGTGCTGCGCCTGCGCCCGATCGTGATGACCGCGCTGATGGCGGGTCTCGGTCTGCTGCCCGCCGCGCTGTCGCAGGGCATCGGCTCCGAGACCCAGCGCCCCTTTGCCGTGGTGATCGTCGGCGGCATCGTCAGCGGGACGCTCTTCACCCTGGTGCTGTTGCCGCTCGCCTATCGCCACGCGCATCGCGAAGCGGCCTGAGCGCGGCACGCGCCGATGGCTCGCGCCCAGCGCGGCGGGTATGCGCCATGGCGGGGCCATGGGTGCCAGGCGCGCATCGACCCGCGCCACCACGGTGCGCGACGCACCGCGATACGCCTGCGACGCACCGACGATCCCTGTGGCACGGCTGCCGAAGGCCGATTTCCAGGATGGCACAAAGGTTGCTCAGGGATCTCCGTGCCCCATCGGGCGCGCACGACACGCACAACAGCTCGCACATCCTCGAGGGAGAGTTCCAGATGACCCGTCGTACCTTTCTGAAGACAGCCGCGGCGACCGCCGCGGTTTCGGCCACCGGTTTGCCCAGCGCCTTCGCCCAGTCGGGGCCGATCAAGGTCGGCGTGCTGCATTCGCTCTCGGGCACGATGGCCATCTCCGAGACCGCGCTCAAGGACACGGTGCTGATGACGATCGAGGAGATCAACGCCAAGGGCGGCGTGCTGGGCCGCAAGCTCGAGGCGGTGGTGGTCGACCCCGCATCGAACTGGCCGCTCTTCGCCGAGAAGGCGCGCCAGCTGCTGGCCCAGGACAAGGTGGCCGCGGTGTTCGGCTGCTGGACCTCGGTGTCGCGCAAGTCGGTGTTGCCGGTCTTCAAGGAGCTCAACGGCCTGCTCTTCTACCCGGTGCAGTACGAGGGCGAGGAGCTCGAGAAGAACGTGTTCTACACGGGTGCCGCGCCCAATCAGCAGGCGATCCCGGCCACCGAGTACCTGATGAGCAAGGAAGGCGGCGCGGCCAAGCGCTTCGTGCTGCTGGGCACCGACTATGTGTACCCCCGCACCACCAACAAGATCCTGCGAGCCTTCCTGAAGAGCAAGGGGGTCAAGGATTCGGACATCGACGAGAAGTACACGCCGTTCGGCCACAGCGACTACCAGACCATCGTCGCGGACGTGAAGAAGTTCGCCGCCGGCGGCAAGACCTGCGTGATCTCGACCATCAATGGCGATTCGAACGTGCCCTTCTACAAGGAGCTGGGCAACCAGGGGCTGAAGGCCAAGGACGTGCCGGTGGTGGCCTTCTCGGTCGGCGAGGAGGAGCTGCGCGGGGTCGACACCAAGCCGCTGGTGGGTCACCTCGCGGCCTGGAACTACTTCATGTCGGTCAAGAACACCGAGAACGAGGCCTTCATCAAGAAGTTTCGCGATTACGCGAAGGCCAAGAACCTGCCGAACGCCGACAAGGTGGTCACCAACGATCCGATGGAAGCCACCTACGTCGGCATCCACATGTGGAAGCAGGCTGTCGAGCAGGCCAAGACCGTCGATGTCGACAAGGTGATCGCCGCGATGGGCGGTCAGAAGTTCAAGGCGCCCTGCGGCTTCGAGCTGACGATGGACAAGACCAACCACCATCTGCACAAGCCGGTGATGATCGGTGAGGTCCGCGCCGACGGTCAGTTCAATGTGGTCTGGAAGACCAAGGGCCCGGTTCGCGCGCAACCCTGGAGCCCTTTCATCCCGGGTAACGAGGGCAAGCAGAAGGCCTGATGGCCTCGCAGCCGGGCTGCCGGATCCTTGGTCGTGGGTTCGGGGCCGGGCTGCGGTCCGGCCCCTTTTTCTCCTCGATCCGGATCCCATGATGACGTTCTCCTTCGCCGGGCCTCGTGCCTGGATGGCGTGTCGCCGGCGCGCGGTGCCGTGGTGGACCGTCGCGGTCGTGGCCGTACTCGCTGCGATGCTCCCGGCCGCGCCGGCGGGCGCGTTGCCTTCATCCCTGGTGGCCCCCCTCGCCGGCGACGAGCCCGAGCTGCGCAGCGACGCGCTCGCCCGCATCGCGGCGAGCGGGGACGCGCTCGCCGCGCGGGTCCTCGAGGCGCTGGGCGACGAGCGGCTCTTCGTCGTCGACGGGGTGGCCATCCTGGTCGAGGGCGACAAGGCACTGCGGGTCGACGATGGTGCGTCCGTGGCCCGTCCGGGCGGCGAGGCGGTCATGGTCAACAACCGGTTGCGCGGCGAGATCGAGACGGCACTCGCCGGGCTGCGACTTGCCGACGGCGATGCGGCGGTGCGTCTGCAGGCGGCCAGAACGCTTGCCGATTCCGCCCTCGTGGGTCAGCGCGAGGCCATCATCACCGCGCTCGAGCGCGGTGATGATGCGCGTCTGAAACCCTGGCTGCGGATCGCGCTTGCCCGGATCGATCTTGTCGACGAGGATGCGCAGCGCCGCCTGCAGGCCATCCAGGCGCTGGGCGCGAGCGACGACCCGCAGATCAAGGCGCTGCTGACCGAGCGTCTCGCCGAGGAACAGGATGCAGCGGCAAAGCGCGCCATCGAGGCTTCGCTCGCCGCGATCGCTTCGCGGGTTGCGCGATCCGAGTGGGCGGGCCTGGTGCTGACCGGCATCTCCCTGGGCAGCGTGCTGCTGCTGGCCGCGCTGGGGCTGGCGATCACCTACGGCGTGATGGGCGTGATCAACATGGCACATGGTGAGCTGCTGATGGTGGGCGCCTATGCCACCTGGCTCACGCAGGCGGCCTTCCGGGCGTGGCTGCCCGACTGGATCGACTGGTATGTCGTGGCAGCGGTACCGGCAGCCTTCCTGCTCGCCGGGGCGGTCGGCATGGTGATCGAGCGCTCGGTGATCCGCTTTCTCTACGGACGACCTCTGGAGACGCTGCTTGCCACCTTCGGCGTCTCGCTGCTGCTTGCCCAGGGCGCGCGCACGCTCTTCGGCGCGCAGAACGTCGAGCTCGCCAATCCCTCCTGGATGTCGGGTGGCTTCGAGCTGAGTGCGAGCCTGGTGCTGCCGTGGAACCGGATCGCGATCGTGATCTTCGCCGCGGGCGTGCTCGCCATGGTGGCGGTGCTACTGGTGCGCACGCGTCTCGGGCTGCATGTGCGGGCGGTGACCCAGAATCGCCGCATGGCTTCCTGCCTCGGCGTGCCCACCGGTCGGACCGATGCGCTGGCCTTCGGACTGGGCTCCGGCATCGCCGGACTCGGCGGTGTGGCGCTCTCCCAGTTCAGCAATGTCGGTCCGGACATGGGGCAGGCCTACATCGTCGACAGCTTCATGGTCGTGGTCCTCGGCGGGGTGGGGCAACTCGCCGGCACCGTGATCGCGGCCTTCGGGCTCGGGATCGCCAGCAAGTTCCTCGAAGGATGGACCGGCGCGGTGATCGCCAAGATCCTGGTGCTGGTCTTCATCATCATCGTCATCCAGCGTCGGCCGCAGGGCCTCTTCGCCCTCAAGGGCCGGCAGGTCGACTGATGCAGCCCTGGTCCCGTCCCATCCTCAGCCGGCCGGAATGGCTGGCCGCCCTCACGGCCTTCGCGCTGATCGGTGTGCTCGCCCCGCTGCTGCATCTGGCGCTGCCCGATGGCGCTGCGCTACGCCCGAGCACCTTCGCGGTGACGCTGGTCGGCAAGATCCTGTGCTTCGCCACGGTGGCGGTCGCACTCGACCTGGTGTGGGGCTTCGCGGGCATCCTGTCGCTTGGCCACGGCCTGTTCTTCGCGCTCGGCGGCTATGCCTTCGGCATGTACCTGATGCGCCAGATCGGACGCGACGGCAGCTACGGCGCCGATCTGCCCGACTTCATGGTCTTCCTCGACTGGAAAGTGCTGCCCTGGTTCTGGCAGGGCTCCGACCAGTGGTGGTGGGCCATGCTGATGGTGCTTCTCGTGCCGGGGCTGCTCGCGCTGGTCTTCGGCTGGTTCGCCTTCCGTTCGCGGATCAAGGGGGTGTACCTGTCGATCGTCACGCAGGCGCTCACCTATGCCGCGATGCTGCTGTTCTTCCGCAACGAGACCGGCTTCGGCGGCAATAACGGTTTCACCGACTTCAAGCGGATCTTCGGCCAGCCGATCACCGCCCCCGGCACCCGTGCCGCGCTGCTGGCGGCCTCGGCGCTATGCCTGCTGTTCGCCTTCGTGCTGTGCCGCTGGCTGGTACGCTCGAAGTTCGGGCGGGTGCTCGAGGCCATTCGTGATGCCGAAACCCGGGTGATGTTTCTCGGCTACGACCCGGTGCCCTACAAGCTCGCGGCGTGGGTGATCTCGGCACTGCTGTGCGCGGTCGCCGGGGCGCTGTACGTGCCGCAGGTGGGGATCATCAACCCCAGCGAGATGAGCCCTGCGAACTCCATCGAGATCGCGGTGTGGGTCGCGGTCGGCGGTCGTGGCACGCTGATCGGACCGATCGTCGGTGCCTTCCTGGTCAACCTGTCCAAGAGCTGGTTCACGCAGGCCTTCCCGCAGCTCTGGCTGTTCTTTCTCGGCCTGCTGTTCGTTGTCGTCACGCTGGCGCTGCCGCGGGGCGTGGTCGGCCTGGTCGAGCGCTGGCGCACGGCACGCGCCCCAAGGGAGCGCTGAAGGATGAGCGAACCCTCAGCCCGCGTGGCCGCGCCCGGCGGTATCGACACCTCGCACCGGGTCATTCTCTACCTCGAGGACATCACGGTGTCCTTCGACGGTTTCAAGGCGCTCAATCGCCTTACGTTGTCGATCGACGACGGCGAACTGCGTGCGATCATCGGGCCCAACGGAGCCGGCAAGACCACGATGATGGATGTGATCACCGGCAAGACACGACCCGACAGCGGTCGGGCCTTTCTGGGCCAGACCCTCGACCTCACACGGATGAGCGAACCCGAGATCGCGCGCGCCGGCATCGGCCGCAAGTTCCAGAAGCCCTCGGTCTTCGAGCAGGCGAGCGTGCTCGAGAACCTCTGGCTGGCCTGCGCCGGAGCCAAGGGGTGGCTGCGCTCGCTGCGTGAGCGCATCGCGGCCGGACAGGCCGAGCGGATCGACGAGATTCTCGAGACGGTCGGTCTCGCCGCCGAACGCGATCGGTCCGCCGGCCTGCTGTCGCACGGTCAGAAGCAGTGGCTGGAGATCGGCATGCTGCTGATCCAGGACCCGAAGCTGCTGCTGCTCGACGAACCGGTGGCAGGGCTGAGCGACGAGGAGACCGAGCGCACCGCAGCCCTGCTGGTGCGGCTTGCCGGCCGCCATTCGGTGGTCGTGGTCGAGCATGACATGCACTTCGTCGACCGGTTGCGCTGCCCGGTGACGGTGCTGCACCAGGGCGCCGTGCTCGCGCAGGGTGATCTGGCCCGCGTGCAGGCGGATCCGCGCGTGATCGACGTGTATCTGGGGCGTTGACGATGAGCCTGCTCGAGGTGGACACACTGTCGCAGGCCTACGGTGGCAGCAGGATCCTGCGGGAGCTTTCCTTCACCGCCGAAGCCGGCAAGGTGGTCGTGCTGCTCGGTCGCAATGGCGTCGGCAAGAGCACGCTGCTGCGCACCCTGATGGGCATCCACCCGGCGCTCGCGGGCAGCGTGCGCCTGGGCGGGCGCACGCTCGACGGCCTGCCTCCCCAGCGGCGCGCCGCCGCCGGCATCGGCTATGTGCCGCAGGGCCGCGAGATCTTTGCGCGGCTCAGTGTCGAGGAGAACCTCCGGGTGGGCTTCGCCACCGGGCGGCTCGCCTCGGTTCCCGCCGAGATCTTCGAGCTGTTCCCGGTGCTGGGCGAGATGCGCCGGCGGCGTGGCGGTGATCTCTCCGGAGGGCAGCAGCAGCAGCTTGCGATCGCCCGCGCGCTGTGCACGCAGCCCTCGTTGCTGCTCCTCGACGAACCGACCGAAGGCATCCAGCCCTCGGTGATCAAGGACATCGGCCGCGTGATCCGGCGGCTGGCCGACGTGCAGGGCCTGGCGGTCGTGCTGGTGGAGCAGTACTACGACTTCGCCGCCGAGATCGCCGACGCCTATCTCGTGATGGAACGCGGCGAGATCGTCGCGCGGGGCGACGGGGTGCGCATGGAGGCCGACGGCGTGCGGGCGATGGTGGCGGTTTGAGCGCGCAGCCTGCCAGCGCCGGCGCACCGTACCGCAGCCACCCGGTGCTGGCTGCCTATGGCGGCGGCTGGAACGGCCGGCTGGAGATCGCCCTCGCGCGTCGCGGTGACCGGACGGTGGCCGCATGCCTGGCCCACCAGGGACCGTTGCGGGTGCAGAAGCTGTTGTGGCCCGAAGGCTCCGCGCTGGCGCACGCGATCCTGCTGCATCCTCCGGCCGGGCTTGCAGGCGGCGACAGTCTGACGCTGACCATCGCGCTCGAGCCCGGCAGCGCCGGGCTGTTCACCACGCCCGGGGCAGGGCGGTGGTACCGCGGCGATGCCCGGGCGTCGCAGGCCGTGAGCATCCGCCTGGACGCCGGCGCGGAACTGGAGTGGCTCCCCCAGGAGACGGTGCTGCATGACGGGGTGATCGGCGCGCAGAGCCTGCGGGTCGACGTGGCGACCGATGCCACGGCTGTCGGTATCGACGTGCTGGTGCTCGGACGGCGCGCAAGCGGCGAGCGGCTGGCGCGCGCCGACTTCGACAGCCGGCTCGAACTGGTTCGTGGCGGTCGACGGCTGCTGACCGAGCATGCGCGTGTCGACGCACGGTCCTTCGGGGCCGCCGCGCTGGGCGAGGCCCACGTCAGCGGATTGCTATGGGCGCTGTCGCCCCAGCCCATGGATGTCGGGCTCGCCGAGCGCTGCGAGGCCGCGATCGACGCGATGCTCGGCGTCGACGATCCGCACGCGGCGGCATCCCGCGGCTGGGGGATCGACGCTACCATCGGGGGAGCCTCGCTCGTCGATCCGCATCTGTTGCTCGTGCGGGTCGTCGGGCGTTCCCCTCAGACCGTTCGGGCCGCGCTCGTGGCCGTCTGGGCCGTGCTTCGTCCCCCCCTGTTCAGGCGCGACGCCGTGCTTCCGCGCATCTGGCACACCTGATTTCCGGAGATCCACCCGATGGACCTGAGTCCGCGCGAAAAGGACAAGCTGCTGATCTTCACGGCGTCGCTGCTGGCCGAACGTCGGCTGGCCCGTGGCCTGAAACTCAACCACCCGGAGGCGGTCGCGCTGATCACCGCGGCGATCCTCGAAGGCGCCCGCGACGGTCGCAGCGTGGCCGAGCTGATGGCCCACGGGCGAACGGTTCTCGGGCGAAGTCAGGTCATGGACGGCGTGGCCGAACTCATCCCCGACATCCAGGTCGAGGCCACCTTTCCCGATGGCACCAAGCTCGTGACGGTGCACCAGCCGATCGTCTGAGGCCGTGATCATGCCGAGCGCCCGTGCAGGGCGTGCCGGTGCGGCTGGCCGTGCCCATTCACCGCCCTTCCAGGGAGATTTCCGATGATTCCAGGCGAGATCATCGCCGCGCCCGGCGACATCGAACTGAACGCAGGCCGCCGGGTCGTGCGCCTCGAAGTCACCAACCGTGGCGATCGCCCCGTGCAGGTGGGGTCGCACTACCACTTCGCCGAAACCAATGGCGCACTCGACTTCGACCGCGTCGCCGCGCGCGGCATGCGGCTGAACATCGCGGCGGGTACCGCGGTGCGCTTCGAGCCCGGTCAGGCGCGCAGCATCGAACTGGTCGACTTCGCCGGCGAGCGACGCGTCTTCGGCTTCACCGGCACCGTGATGGGGGCACTCGACGGCGCGCCGGCCTCTGCGGGAGCACGGTCATGAGGATTTCCCGTCAGGCTTACGCCGAGATGTTCGGCCCTACCGTCGGCGACCGCGTGCGGCTCGCCGACACCGATCTCTTCATCGAGGTCGAACGCGATTTCACGATCTACGGCGAGGAGGTGAAGTTCGGCGGCGGCAAGGTGATCCGAGACGGGATGGGCCAGTCGCAGGCCGGCAATGCCACCGCGGTCGACACCATCATCACCAACGCGCTGATCGTCGACCACTGGGGCGTGGTCAAGGCCGACATCGGTATCCGCGGCGGGCGCATCGCGCGCATCGGCAAGGGTGGCAACCCCGACGTGCAGCCTGGTGTCGACATCGTGATCGGCCCCGGCACCGAGGTGATCGCCGGCGAGGGCATGATCGTCACGGCCGGCGGCATCGACACGCACATCCATTTCATCTGTCCGCAGCAGGTCGACGAGGCGCTGATGTCGGGCATCACCACGATGTTCGGTGGCGGCACCGGGCCGGCCACCGGCACCAACGCCACCACCTGCACGCCCGGCCCCTGGCATCTTGCGCGCATGCTCGAGGCGGCCGAAGGCCTGCCGGTCAACCTGGGCTTCATGGGCAAGGGCAATGCCAGCCTGCCGCAGGCGCTGGTCGAACAGGTGCGTGCCGGTGCCATCGGCCTGAAGCTTCACGAGGACTGGGGAACCACACCAGCGGCGATCGACTGCTGCCTGTCGGTGGCCGACGAGCACGACATCCAGGTGGCGATCCACACCGACACCCTGAACGAATCGGGCTTCGTCGAGACCACGATCGCCGCCTTCAAGGGCCGCACGATCCACAGCTTCCACACCGAGGGCGCAGGCGGCGGTCACGCTCCCGACATCCTGAAGGTGGTGGGTGAGGCCAACGTGCTGCCCTCGTCCACCAATCCCACGCGACCCTACACCGTCAACACCGTCGATGAGCACCTCGACATGCTGATGGTCTGCCATCACCTCGATCCCTCGATCGCCGAGGATGTCGCCTTCGCCGAGAGCCGGATCCGGCGCGAGACCATCGCCGCCGAGGACATCCTGCACGACATGGGTGCGATTTCGATGATGTCCTCCGACAGCCAGGCGATGGGCCGCGTGGGCGAGGTCATCCTGCGCACCTGGCAGACCGCGCACAAGATGAAGCAGCAGCGCGGTGCGCTGCCCGAGGAGGCGGCAGGTCTCGAGCGCGCCGACAACGGCCGCGTCAAGCGCTACGTGGCGAAGTACACCATCAACCCGGCGATCGCCCACGGCATTGCCCATGAGGTCGGCTCGATGGAGGCTGGCAAGCTCGCCGACCTGGTGCTCTGGAAGCCGGCCTTCTTCGGCGTGAAGCCGGCCATCATCGTCAAGGGTGGCGCAATCGTCGCGGCGGCGATGGGCGACCCGAACGCGTCGATTCCCACCCCCCAGCCGGTGCACATGCGGCCGATGTTCGGCGCTTACGGACGCGCGCTCGCCAGTACCTGTGTGAGCTTCGTCTCGCAGGCCGCGCTCGCCGAAGGCATCGGCGAGCGCCTCGGCCTGCAGCGGCGTCTGTCGGCGGTCAGCGGCATCCGGCGCCTGCGCAAGGCCGACATGATCCGCAACGGCTACACGCCGGCGATCACGGTCGATGCCCAGAATTACCGCGTGCATGCCGATGGCGTGCTGCTCGCCTGCGAGCCCGCCACCGTGCTGCCGATGGCGCAGCGCTACTTCCTCTTCTGACGCGCCCATGGGAGCAACCAACCGGCCGATGCCGGCGCCACCGGTTTCGATCGCCGGCTTGCCGGTGCTCGATCGGGTCGAAAGCCCCGGGGGCGCCGCTGCGGCCGGGCCCGGGGGCGAGGCTATCGGCGGCTCCGGGCGAGCGGCCGGCGCCGAGCCCGGGCCGCCATCGCCGGTGCTGCGGCTGAGCTTCGAGGCGCGCTCGCGCAGTCGCCAGCGCGCCCGACTGGTCGATGGCGCCGAGGTGGCGCTGGTGCTGCCCCGCGGGGGGGTGCTGCGGCATGGCGCGGTGCTCACCGGGGCCGGGCTGCGGGTGCGTATCGAGGCGGCCGACGAGGATCTGCTCGAGGTTCGCTGCGCCACGCCGCTCGCGCTGGCGCGAGCGGCCTACCACCTCGGCAATCGGCATGTGGCGGTGCAGATCGACAGCGATCGCCTGCTGCTCGGCTACGACGCGGTGCTTGCCGACATGCTGGTGGGCATGGGTGCGCGCATTCAGCGTCTCTGGTCACCGTTCGAGCCGGAGGCCGGCGCCTATGGCGGCCATGCCCATTGAGCTTGCGTCCCCCGGGCCGGCGTCTGACGGCGACACCGCGCTGCCTCGCGCTGCCGCGTCGGGCCTGCCGGACTGGCTGCCAGCGCTGCTTCAGCTCGCCTCGCCTGCGCTGCCGATCGGCAGCTTCAGCTATTCGCAGGGACTCGAGGCCGCCGCGTGGGCGGGGGTGGTGCGCGACGAAGCCGGGGCTCTCGCCTGGATCGGCTCGCACTGGCACAGCGCTTTCGCGGCGCGCGAGCTGCCGGTGGTGGAGGACGCCTGCCGGCGGCTCGCCGAGGCAGCGCATGCCGACCCCGACGAGACGGCGGCGGCGGCGAGCTTGCTCGAGGCCCTCGCCGAACTCGACGAAGCGTTCGTCGCCAGCCGCGACAGCGCCGAGGCCCGTGCGGAAACCCGTCAGACCGGTGCGGCGCTGCTGCGATGGCTCGGCGGGCTGCATCCCGACAGCGCCCCCTGGCGACTCGGGCAGGCCCTCGCCGCGCGGGGGCAGCCGCCGTGCGCGCCGCTCGCCTTCGCCCTCGGTGCGCATGCGCAGGGATTGCCGCCCGCCGCCGCCCGTCTGGGTTGGGGCTTCGCGTGGCTCGAGAACCAGGTGATGGCGGCCGTCAAGATCGTGCCGCTTGGCCAGAGTGCCGGGCAACGCCTGCTGGTGGCGCTGCGGCCCCTGCTGGCCGAGGCCTCCGAGGAAGAGCCCTGGAGTTTCGCGCCGCTGGCTTCGGTGCTCGCGATGCGGCACGAGCGCCAGTACACCCGCCTGTTTCGCTCCTGATGGACAGGCATCTCAGGACCATGATGATGCGTACCAAGACACTGCCCGCGCTGCGCGTGGGTATCGGCGGCCCGGTCGGCTCCGGCAAGACCACGCTGGTCGAAATGCTCTGCAAGGCGATGCGTGACCGGAACGATCTGGTCGTCGTGACCAACGACATCTACACGAAGGAAGACCAGCGCCTGCTCACGGTGGCCGGGGCGCTCGAGCCCGAGCGCATCATGGGCGTGGAGACCGGTGGCTGTCCGCATACCGCGATCCGCGAGGATGCCTCGATCAATCTCGAGGCGGTCGACCGGATGCTGGCGCGCTATCCGGATGCCGATCTGGTGTTCATCGAGTCGGGTGGTGACAACCTCGCCGCGACCTTCAGCCCCGAACTCTCGGACCTCACGATCTACGTGATCGATGTGGCGGGCGGGGAAAAGATCCCGCGCAAGGGCGGACCGGGGATCACCCGTTCGGACCTGCTGGTGATCAACAAGACCGACCTCGCGCCGCATGTGGGCGCCTCGCTCGAGGTCATGGCGCGCGACGCCCGCGCGCAGCGCGGCGAGCGCCCCTTCGTGTTCACCGACCTGAAGCGCGGCGAGGGCCTGGCCAGCGTGATCGCTTTCATTCGGGAGCGCGGGCTCCTCGAGGCGGCGCACTGATTGGCCGCGCGGGGCGCGCGGGGCCGACCGGTGGCGGGCCACGCTGGTGCGCCCAGCCGGACTCGAACCGGCACGACCGAGGTCAGGGGATTTTAAGTCCCCGGCGTCTACCGATTCCGCCATGGGCGCCGCGTGCCCGATTGTCGCATGGGCTCAGGGCCGAGCGAGCAGAGGGGCCAGCACCGGCCAGACGTTGGCGAGGATGCGCGGCTGGGCTGCCTCGGTGGGATGGATGCGGTCGGCCTGGAAGAACTCGAGGCGCTCGGCCACGCCCTCCAGCAGAAAGGGCAGCAGCGCACAGCCGCGCGCCCTGGCCAGCGTCGGGAAGATCTGCTCGAAGCGTTCGGTGTAGGCCCGGCCGTAGTTGGGCGGAACCTTCATGCCGGCCAGCAGCACCCGCGCACCGGCCGCCTGGGCTGCCGCGACCATTGCCTCGAGGTTGCGGCTGGTGGCCGCGAGATCGAGGCCGCGCAGCGCGTCGTTGCCGCCGAGTTCGATCAGCACCACCCTGGGGCGATGTTCCGCGAGCAGGGCAGGCAGGCGGGTCGCGCCGCCCGCGGTGGTTTCGCCGCTGATGCTGGCGTTGAACGTCGCCCAGGGCGGCTTGTGGCTCGCCAGTCGCTCGGCCAGCATCGCGACCCAGCCGCTGCCGCGGCGCAGGCCGTACTCCGCCGACAGGCTGTCGCCGAGCACCAGCAGCGTGGGTCGCGCCATCGGGAGGGCATCGGCCCGGCTGCTCGCGCCGCCGGCGGTGGCGCTCGCGCGGGCGGCAGGCGCACCGCCGGCAAGGCCGATCAGGGTTGCCGTGCCTGCGAGCGGTAGACTCGCGAGCCGGAACAGCGTCAGGCGGCGCTGCGCGCGCAGGAAGGATGTCATGAACGCGATTATCGTCGAGGGCCTCGGTCGTCGGGTGCGGGATGCCGACGGCTGGCTCACCATCCTCGATGATGTTTCCTTCACTGTCGAGCCGGGCACCACGGTGGCGATCGTCGGCGCATCCGGCTCGGGCAAGTCGACGCTGCTCGGCCTGCTCGCCGGCCTCGATCTGCCGAGCGCGGGCCGGGTGATCGCGGCCGGTCAGGACATCTTCGCGCTCGATGAAGATGCACGGGCGGCGTGGCGGGCGCGCCATGTGGGCTTCGTGTTCCAGAGCTTCCAGCTGCTGCCGCAGATGACCGCGCTCGAAAACGTCATGCTGCCGCTGGAGCTCGCGGGTGACGCCGGGGCCGAGTCCCGGGCGCGCGAGCTGCTGGGCCGCGTCGGGCTGGCCGACCGCGCGGCACACTATCCGCGCACGCTTTCGGGTGGCGAACAGCAACGCGTGGCACTGGCCCGGGCCTTCGCGGGATCACCGCCGCTGCTGCTGGCCGACGAACCCACCGGGAGCCTGGATGCCGCCACGGGAGAGCGGGTGATCGAACTGCTCTTTCAGCTGAACCGCGAGGCGGGCGCCACGCTCGTGCTGGTGACCCACGATGAGGATCTCGCCGCCCGCTGCCAGCAGCGCATCACGCTGCGCGCGGGGCGGCGGGTCAGCGAGTAGCGTCGTCGTCGATCGCCCGTAGCGCGGAGCCGAGGCGCGCGATCCAGGCCCGCGTGGCCGGGTCGGCGGCGGTGTCGGCCGACGCCACGTCGCCGCGGCGTTGCGCCCCGAGCGCCGCCTCGATCGGCGCAGCCATCTGCTTGCCGAGCTCCACCCCCCACTGATCGAAGGGATTGATGCCGAGCAACCAGGCGAGCATCACGGTCTTGTGTTCGTAGAGGGCGATCAGTGCGCCGAGGCTGCGTGCCTCGAGCTTGCCGATCAGCAGCATGCTCGAGGGGCGATCGCCGGGATGGACCCGGTGGGCGGCCTGCGACGCGGCGTCGTCGGCGGGCAGACCGCCCGCTTCGAGCGCGGCGATCACCGCCTCGCGACTGCGGCCCTGCATCAGGGCCTGGGCCTGGGCGATGGCATTGGCGAGCAGCGCCTCGTCGCGGCGATGGCGGTCCGGGCGGTCGGGCAGCGCGAGAATGAACTCGACCGGGTGCACATCGGTACCCTGGTGCAGCGCCTGGAAGAAGGAATGCTGCGCATCCGTGCCTGGAGCCCCCCAGGTGACGGCGGCGCTCGGCCAGGCGATCGGTGTGCCTTCGCTGCTCACCGACTTGCCGTTGCTTTCCATCTGAAGCTGCTGCAGATAGGCCGGCAGTCGCCGCAGCGGCTCGCAATAGGGCACGACCACCTCGGTGCCGCCGGGCTCGAGCAGGCGGTTCCAGAGGGCCACCAGGGCCGTCGTGAGCGGCATGTTCGCGGCGGGCGGCGCGGTCATCATGTGGGTGTCCATCGCGCGTGCGCCGGCGAGCAGCGCGTCGAAGCCCTGCGGCCCCACCGCGAGCATCACCGGCAAGCCGATGGCCGACCACAGCGAGTAACGGCCGCCCACCCATTCCCAGAAGGGGAAGATGCCTGCGGGATCGATGCCGCTGGCCGCAGCCAGCGCTGGCGCGGCAGTGACGCCGATCAGATGGCGTGCACGGCCCTGCGGGCTGATCCCGGCGGCATCGAGCCAGTCGACCAGTGCGGCCATGTTGCGCGCGGTCTCGAGCGTACGCCATGACTTCGAGGCGACCACGCCGAGCGTGCGGTGCGGATCGAGTTGCGGGTGCAGCGCATCCCAGGCGGCCGGATCGACATTCGACAGGAAATGGATGCGTGGACGGGGGGCAGCCTCGCTGACCAGCGCTTCGCAGGCGAGCTGGGGGCCGAGATGCGAGCCGCCGATACCCACGCAGACCACATCGGCAATCGCTTCGCCGCGCTCGCCTCGCCAGGCGCCCTGGCGCACCGCCTCGGCGAGCGCCCGCATCCGGGACAGGCACTCGGCGACCTCGGGTGGCTGGCCGGCGCCCGGCGCCGCACGCAGCGCGGTATGCCAGGCGGCGCGACCTTCGGTGGGATTGACGATCTCACCGGCAACCATCGCCGCGGCGCGACGCGTGACCCCGGCCGCCTGGGCGTAGGCGAGCAGCAGCTCGCGATCGGCGAGGGACAGCCGCTGGCGCGAGATGTCGAGGTACAGGCCCGCAGCCTCGATCCCGAAGGCGCTCACCCTTGCCGGATCGGCCGCGAAATACCCGGCGATCGACTGCCGTCGGGCCTGCGCGGCGCGTATGACCAGTCGAGCCATCCAGTCTTGCCGTTCCTCGAATCGCATCCGCATGGACTCCCTCAGGTTTGCGGCCAGGCGCCCGGCAGCTGGTCGATGAGACGAACCGGATCGAGTCCCGCGCCATGCGGATGCTCGCCATGCCAGCGGTCACCGGCATGCCCATGAAGCCATGCGCCGAGGCACGCGGCATCCCAGGCATCGTAGCCCTGCGCCAGCAGGCCGCCGATGAGACCCGCGAGGACGTCGCCGCTGCCGCCGACCGCCAGCGCGGCCGACCCGGTGGTGTTGATCGCCCAACGACCCGCGGGGCAAGCAATGATCGTTCCCGCGCCCTTGAGCAGCACGATCGAGGCGGTGTCGCGGGCGAGCGCGCGGGCCTTGCCAACCCGGTCGGTCTGCACGAGGCCGACATCGCAGGCGAGCAGTCGCGCCGCCTCGAGAGGGTGCGGTGTCAGCACTGCAGCCGTGCGTCGCGATGCCAGCGCGGTGCGCAGCGAGGCGTCGGCTGCGATCAGGTTCAGGGCATCGGCATCGATCACGCAGGGCAGCGGGTCGGCGATCACCTGCCCGAGCCGATCCGCCGCCTGCTGCGAGCGGCCGAGGCCGCAGCCGATCACCACCGCCGTCGCGCCGCGGGCGTCGTCGTCGAAGGCACGGCTCATCAGCTGCGGCTGGGTCGGGTTGAAGGCGCTGCCACCCGGGCTCGCGACCCAGGTCTTGCCGGCGCCGACGGACTGAGCGGCACACGCGGCCAGCAGGGCCGCGCCGCGCATGCCCGGCTCGCCGCCGAGCACCAGCACCGCCCCGAAACTGCCCTTGTGCGAGACCCGCGGGCGCGGACGAACCCGCGCAGCCGCGGCCGCGGTGTCGAGCCGCTCGCCATCGCCAGGCTGTGGCATGCAGTCCACGCCGAGATCGTCGAGGTCGATCACCCCGGCAAGTGCCGGTCCAAGGCCCGTGCGCAGCCCGGGTTTGTCGGCGAGAAAGCTCACCGTGCGGGTGGCCGGCAGGACGCAGCCCGCCGAACCACCGACGATGGTCCCCCGGTCGGCGTCGAGACCGGAGGGAATGTCGACGGCCAGCACCGGCTGCCCGGTGCCCGCGATCCGGTTGATGGCCAGGGCTGCGTCACCGGCGATGGGCCGGGCGAGGCCGATGCCGAAGAGCCCGTCGATGAACAGCACGTGTGGCGCCGCCAGCAGGCCGGCCAGCGCCGCGAGCGTGGGGTGTTCGCCGCCGTGGGCCGTCCATGCGGCATGCACCGCCGCGGCATCGCGCGCGTCCGGTGGCCGGGGATCGAGGAAGCAAGGATGCGCGGGCAGACCGAGATCGCGGAGCATCCGGGTTGCAAGCAGCGCATCGCCGCCGTTGTTGCCGGGACCGATCAGCGCGAGGATCGGGGTGCCCCGCGGAAGCGCGCGGGTCAGGCCACGGGCCGTGCGTGCGACCGCCGCGGCTGCGCGTGCCATCAGCGCGCCGGGGGGATGGGCGGCGAGGGCCTGCGCTTCATGCTGACGCAGGCGGGCGGTGAGCAGCAGGGGAAGGCGCATGGCGGGATGATGCCAGCGCGCGAGCCGCCTCAGGCGACGCTTGCCGGCTCCCGCAGCGTCTGCGCAAGCTGGCAGCGCAGCGCGCGCAGCAGACGCATGCCGAGCTCGTCGATCACGAAGCCACCGGTGGCCTCCCGGTCGGCGTAGAGCACGCCGAGGGTGCGGCCGGCGTCGCGCAAGGGCAGCAGCAGCAGGCTTCCGGGGGGGGGCGCGCCGCGCATCCAGCCGGGCAGCCGGCTGGCGATGCCAGGAGCGGTCGCATCGGGAATCATCAGATCGACCTGCCGGGCCACGGCGGCTGCCAGCAGATCGGCCGGGGCCTGAAGCGTGATGCGCACGCTCGCGAGATCCTCCGCCCCGGCGCGGCCGATGGCGGCGCGGGCGAACAACGCGGTCTCGCGTGCATCCGGAGAAGCGAACCATGCCCGGTCGCTGCCAAGTGCCCCATGCAGGCCCTCGAGGGCGCGGCGGACCACGCGCGGGCTCGAGGCACCTTCGGCAAGCAGGATGGCCACGTCGGCGACGCAGGCGGCGAGTTCCCGGCTGGCATGGTCGGCCGGTGGCGGGGCCGGCGGGTCCTCGACGGCTTGAGGCGACCCCGGTGCCGGGGCGCTTTCGAGCGGTTCCGGGTGACTGGAGTCGTCGCCATCGCGCGCCGCATCGAGAATTTCGCCAGCCTCGCCAGCCTCGCCAGCCGCGCCAGCCGCGCCAGCCTCGCCAGCCATGCCAGCCTCCCCGACCTCGCGAGGCTCGCCCGCCTCGCCGCCTGGGGAGACGGGATGCCCACCGAGTGTCTCCGGCCCGAGCGGTGGGTCGAGTCCGAGCAGCCGGCGGCCGAAGGGGGTGGTGGTGATCTCGATGCCCATGGCTCGGGCCACGTCGATGGTCGTCCGGCGGGCGTCGACGATCACGGTCGGGATCGCTTCGCCCTTCAGCCCGAGGCTCGGGCCGTAGCGCGCGCTCAACGCATCGAGAGCTTCGCTCGGGCCGGGACCATGGCTGTCGACGGCCTCGCAGAGCTCCACCGCGAGCCCCGCCGCGACCCGTACGGTGAATGCCTCGCTGGTGCAGAGCGGCACCGGACCGCGGACCTCGGAGCGCAGCAGGCCCTCCAGCAGGACCTCGGGCAGACCCCAGGCCGTTCCCACCGCGTGGCCGAGCTGCTCGAAGCTCATGCCGAGCACCGCGCAGACGCGCTCGCGCCGCTGGATGCGGGACAACCGGCCGAGCTGCCGGTCATCGAGCTGGCGAGCTTCCTCGGGCAGGTGGTTGATGACGAGCACCTGCCCGAGCCGATGGAAGAGGGCGGCAAGCCCGGCCTCCTCCCAGAGACGTGTGCCCGGTGCGAGGAGCTGGCGTGAGGCAGCGGCCGCAAAGGTCGATCGTGTGAACTCGTCGCTCAGACGCTCGGCCGTCCGGCCGCGGCCAAGCCGCTCGAAGAGCTTCAGCGACAGCGCCAGCGAACGCACGGTGTCGAGCCCGAGCACCTGCAGCGCGCGCGACACCGTGCTCACCGCCTCATGTCCGCTCGGCCGATACAGTGACGAGTTCACCAGGCGCAGCAGGCGTTGCGTCAGCGCGAGATCCTTCATCACCGAGCGGGTCAGCTGCCGCAGGTTCTGATGCTCGCCGCGCGTGAGCTCCTCGATGTCGCGCAGAACCTGCGACATCGCCGGCACGTCGCCGGCCTCGCGAAGCGTCGCCAGGCGCGAGGTGACCAGGCCGACGCGGTCCTGCGGCACGGCCTGCGGAGAGCTGGTCCGAGGGCTTGCTCGGGCGGTGGTGGCGGCAGTCACGGCGCTGCGGTGCTCAGGACGGGGAAGGGGTTGCCGGGGCGGCGCACAGCGCGCGTCCGGTGTCGTGCAGCATCGTCGGAAGGCTGCCATCGCGCGGGCGCGACGGCCGTGCATTAGTGCCGCCGCCGCGCTGCCGGCTGCGTGCGATTGTTCCGCCTGCCTCGGTCGCACGGGGGGCGGTCCGTATAATCCGGCCTTCGGCCGCCACCCGGCGGCGTCCTTCCGCTCCCGCGAAGCGTCCGATGCCCGATTATTTCAGCCTGCCCGGTCACCCGGCGCTTTCCGGCTTTCGCCAGCAACGGCTGCTCGAGCAGCTGCGCGAGGTCGATGGCGGCATCGCCGCCGTCGAGGCGCGTGCCTGGTACTTCGTCTGGACCGACGCGCCCGTGACCACCGAGCAGCGCGCGCGGCTCGCGGCCCTGCTCGAGGTGCCGTCCGAAGATCCGCCGGCCGAGGGCTCGGTGCTCTGGGTGGTGCCCCGGCTCGGCACGGTTTCGCCGTGGGCGAGCAAGGCGACCGACATCGCCCGCAACTGCGCGATGCCGTTCGTGCGGCGCATCGAGCGTGGGCTGCGCCTCGAGCTGCGCTGGCGCGGCGGTCTGCTGAGTGCGATCTTCGGCGGCGACCGGAGCCCCGGCGGCGCACGGCTGGGCGAACTCGGTGGGCTGCTGCACGACCGCATGACCGAGTCGCTGCTCATCGAGGCGCCCGATCCGCGCCGGCTCTTCGAGCCGCTGCCGGGCAAGCCGATGCAGCGCGTCGCGGTCGGCACGGGCGGTCGGGCAGCGCTGGTGCGGGCCAACGCGGAGCTCGGGCTCGCGCTCAGCGACGACGAGATCGACTACCTGCTGGAGGCTTTCACGCGCAGCGGGCGTGACCCCTCCGATGTCGAGCTGATGATGTTCGCGCAGGCCAACTCCGAGCACTGCCGGCACAAGATCTTCAACGCGACCTGGGAGATCGACGGCGAGCCGCGCGATCAGAGCCTGTTTGCGATGATCCGCAGCACGCACGCGACCAATCCCGACGGCACGGTGGTGGCCTACGAGGACAACGCCGCGGTGCTCACCGGAGTCGACGCGCAGCGCTTTCACCCCGACGCGCAGGGTGCCAACGGGGTGTACCGCGCCCGCTGCGTGCTGCTGCACAGTCTCCTGAAGGTCGAGACCCACAATCACCCCACCGCGATTTCGCCCTTCCCCGGCGCCGCCACCGGCTCGGGGGGCGAGATCCGCGACGAGGGCGCCACCGGGCGCGGTGCGCATCCGCGCTATGGTCTGGTGGGATTCACCGTCTCGAATCTGCATATCCCGGGCTTCAAGCAACCCTGGGAGCACGGTGGCGATGTCAGCGCCTTGCCCGACGGGTCGGCCGCCGATGCCGAGCCTCCCGCACCGGTGGGCCGACCCGATCGCATCGCCAGCCCGCTGGCGATCATGCTCGAGGGGCCGATCGGTGCGGCGGCCTTCAACAACGAGTTCGGCAGGCCCAACCTGCTGGGCTACTTCCGTACCTACGAGGCCCGGGTCGGCGAGCGGGTGCGCGGCTACCACAAGCCGATCATGATTGCCGGGGGCGTTGGCGACATTGATGAGCGCCATGTCGGCAAGCGCCCCTTGCCCGAAGGTTCACTGCTGGTGCAGCTTGGCGGCCCGGGCATGCGCATCGGGCTGGGCGGCGGCGCCGCCTCGAGCGTGGGGTCGGGTACCCACAGCGCCGAGCTCGACTTCGACTCGGTGCAGCGTGGCAATCCGGAGATGCAGCGCCGGGCCCAGGAAGTGCTGGATCGCTGCTGGGCGCTGGGTGAGGCCAATCCCATCCTGTCCCTGCACGATGTCGGCGCTGGCGGCCTGTCCAACGCCTTCCCGGAACTCGTGCACGGGGCCGGCCGCTCGGCACGCTTCGAGCTGGCGCGTGTGCCCCTCGAGGAGACCGGCCTGTCGCCCGCCGAGATCTGGTGCAACGAATCGCAGGAGCGCTATGTGCTCGCGATCGCACCGGGCGAGCACGAGACAT
>Ga0315902_10002933_pt1 | contig 26003 bp, 34 predicted proteins | sample LakEriMetagenome_9_FD_203523 | JGI IMG/M metagenome (GOLD analysis project Ga0315902, IMG submission 203523) | Freshwater fungal communities from buoy surface, Lake Erie, Ohio, United States - Buoy 12 MA117 | ecosystem: Environmental > Aquatic > Freshwater > Lake > Lake biofilm | place: USA... | reverse complement strand
ATGGCCAGAAGCTGCAAGTGGCGCTTTGGAAAAAGTCGGAGACCATGTTGGCCGGCAAGGTCGAGGAGCCCCGCCAGCGTCAACAGGACGACGTGAGCCCGCGCCGCGACGCCCCGGCCAGCCGCGAGCTCGACGACGAGATTCCGTTCTAGCCATGACATCCGCACTAACCCATCGACTGGCCGAGGCCATCGATCAGAGCATTTGCGAACAGGTTGACCGCGAGACCGTCAAGGCGTGGTTCGCCTCCGTGTCCAGCGAGATTGTCGCCGTTGCCTGCATTAACGCCCTTGCTGAGCAAATGGCAGATCAGGGCTTTGTCCACCCCGCCCGATGGCTAAAGGAGCAAGGCCAGTGAGCAAACGAGCCGCCAAGCGCACACCCGCCGAACAGGCCATCGAACGCGCCGCCCGCGCTGCGCGTAAAGCAGAGGTTGACGCCCTTCGCGCCCGTGGCCTGAACGTGACCTGCGACGCCGGTTACAACATCATTGTGACCCAGCGCCTTGACGTCTTCTCCCTCCTGCATTCCCGCAAAAGCCTGACGGATACCCAGCTCTACGCCGTGCGCCGGCTGGAACAGTACCAGGCCATTGCCAACGGCCACGAGCGCCCGGAGCAATCAATGGACCGCGTGGACAAGTCCAGCGAGGGAGCGCCCGGCCAAAACGTCACTCAGGCCATGATCGACGCGCACCGGGATTTGCGCGCGATCTACCTGACCACGGGCGGCAAGTCGTCAGAGCTGCTTATCGCGCTCACCCAGCCGCAAGAGGGCATCCTGACCCGCTGGCGTGATACCGTTAAGCACGTCACCGGAGAGCATGACGAACGCGTTCAAGGCGCTATGATCCGAGCGGCCTGTGAGAACTTGGGCGCGGCTTGGCAAGCGTTCGACTATCGAGCGCGGGAACGGAAGGCTAAGGCCGCGTAGAGAGCCGCACTCCTGGCCCGCCGCTGCCAGAATAAAGCCCGTCGATGAACTGGACCCCGCCGTCTTCAAGAGCTGACTTAATCGCGGCAAGATTGCGGGTTTGCATGTTCGGCATGTCATCCACGGCCTCGGCTCTTTGCAAGGCGGGATAAGACACGCCGCACCGCTCGGAAAGTTCGCGCCCTGACCACTTCAAGAGGGCTCGCGCCGCACGGATTTGAGCCCCTGTAATCATTGGCGCGATGCCGCCTCCGCTGGATTTTGTGGCAATAGCTGATTTCATCGCTTGTTCCAAATTATCCCTCAAAGTCTCACGCCGTCCCATCTTAGACGATAATAAAGTTATCAAGAAGGGTTGTAAAATCCTACGGAATGACGAAGATAGCAACCGTTCAAGCGCAAGCTGGAAGACCCCAGCGCAGGGCGCACGCGAACAGGAGCGAAAATGTCTGAAGTGCAAACAAGCCTCGCGGCTCAACTTTCCAAGAAAGCCCATTTTAAGGGCTTTAAGACGTGGATCGTCGGCGACACTCCGATCATCACGCACGCTTGGTCCGAGAAGGCGAAGCGCGAGATGCTGCAAAAACAAGTCAAGGCGACGCGCGCTGGCAAGGACGCGCGCGACCCCCAGGCCGATTTTGTTTCCTCGCTCTACGAGATGGGCGACGGCGTTTATGGGTTCCCCGCGACGGGCGTGAAGAACTGCATTCTGTCGGCGGCTCACAAGGACAAGGGCATTGCCCGAACTGGTGTCATGGCGGCGCTTTGGATTAACGCGGAGATGGTCAGGGTTCGCCCGGCGCTTGCTGGTGCGGTCTGCGATATGCCGTTGATCCGCATCTTCGGAACGGAACCGGAAATGCGCGAGGACATGGTTAAGGTCGGCGCTGGCCTCAACAAGACTGCCTCTCTAGCCTATCGGGCGCAGTTTACGGTTTGGGCCATGCGCGTCACCGGGCGCTTTAATCCGTCCGTGCTTTCAGAAGAGGCGCTGGCGTTCCTGATCGCTGAATCCGGCTGTTCTGCTGGCCTGGGCGAATGGCGCATTGAGCGTAAAGGCATGTTTGGCGCGTTTCATTTGGCTGACGCTGCCGAAGAGGCTGCGTGGGACGCTTTCGCCGCCGGTTCTGGGCCGATGCCCGTCCCGGCTTCCTATCAAATGGCTGCGGAGTAGGCGTCTTGATCCGATATGTTTTCAAGGAAGGCCCAGTCACGATCCGGGGTGCCAAAGACGCCAACGCTCAGGTTATCGGCGAGGCGCTTTCGGCGCTAGCCGCTTCGGAGGGTGGCGAGCTGACGCCGAGGGCAGTTGTGGATGGCGCCCGCGATCCAGACAGCGCGCTTCATCCGCACTTTGACTGGAACGATGCGGAGGCGGCTGAGAAGTGGCGGGTTGAGCAGGCCCGCGATTTGATCCGCTGCATTCGTGTGGACGATCTTAACCCGAACCAGGAGCCGGTGCGGGCGTTTCTTTCAATTGCTGGCGACGCGGGCGTTTCGTATCGAACCGTTCAGGAGGTCAGGTCCAGCGACGATCTGCAACGCCGCCTCCTCGCTGCCGCCGAGCGCGATCTCGAAGCGTTCACGACGCGGTATCGCGTGTTTAAGGATATTTGCGCCGTGGTCGAGACCGCTAAAACGGTCGCCAGATCAAGGCGTAAATCAGATGAAACCCAAGCCGCTGCATAGCGTCTAGGCGAGAGGCAGGGCATGGCCCGGCCTGGATAGGCACGGCCTAGCATTGAAGGTTAAGGCAGGCACGGCGTGGCAAGGCCCGTCCCGGCGCGTCGAGGCTCGGCGTGGACCGGCTTGGCAAGGCAGGAAAGGCAAAGCGCGGCTCGTAAGGGCGCGTCGATTATTGGCAAGGCAGGCGGGGCTCGGATAGGCAAGGCAGGGCGCGGCGGGGATCGGCAAGACAAGGCAGGCAAGGCATGGCTGGGAACGGCTGGGCTCGGCCCGGATTGGTAACGCAGGCATGGATGGGCGCGGCACGGCAAGGCGCGTTAGGTATCGGCCCGGCGTGGATTGGCAAGGCAGGCATGGCAAGGCGCGGTTAGGCTGAGCTGGGCTAGCGCGGCACCTAAACACACTACCCCTTGTGTCGGTGCACCGAATATGAGACACATTCGGTAGTAAGGCGCTTTGCGCCGACAAACTCCCGACATTTCGAGACCGCTCGTCGCGCACCGAACAACGCGAACCCGCACCTTTGCACCTAGTCGGTCAGAGGCGGGCGACCCCCATCAACACCCGACCATGCGCGGAGATGCGTCAATGGCTGGCTTGGGTAGCAAATGGGGCGACAAGGGCGGAACACCCCGCCTGAGAGGCCGAAGGGCCGTTGAACAGCGTAAGCGGCGATTGGCCCTGGAGCCGCTATGCCGTGACTGCAAGGCTAAGGGACGCACCACCGACGCCACGGTCCCTGACCATATCAAGCCCTTGGCACTAGGCGGGCCTGATACAGACGACAACATCCGCTGCCTCTGTGGCCCATGCCACGAGATCAGGACGCGCGAACAGTTTGGCCACCGTCAGCGCGTAGAGATCGGGACGGACGGCTGGCCTATTTGAACGTCAGGGTTTTTGCGTAGTCCCCAGGAATCCACGCTGTCGGGCCTTCGCAATGGTAGCGGTAGGAATAGGGAACGTCTTCATCGGGGCCATACGTCCTGACGTTTACGCTCTGCCCGTCGCTGATCGCATAGAACGGCGCCCATCCAACGTAAGCGCCCATTTGGTTCTTTGCGTTGTAATAGCCGCACATGACCATCTTTAGTTCACGATAGCCTAGCGTCACCTCCCGAAAGCGAGCCGACGGATAGTCAGCTAGGATCATATCAAAGCGGTCAGCGACCCCCTGAATAAGCGGGGCCATAGGCTTCACACCTTTGTTTGCCCACGCCTGATCATACTCCATGACAACCTCACCCTGAGCGGGTCCAGCACGGACCAAGGGAACGGGCGTCACCTCGATAACGGGCGGCTCGCCCGCCAGCAGCAAGACGATAGACATCACGACCATAGGCCAACCCTCCGATGAGGATTGGATATGAGTCACCCATAACGAGCTGCGTCAAGGGTAGGGGGGAGGTCAAATCCCCATTTCGACCCGATGGGAAACCGCGCGAAATCCTAACTTTTTACATCCACAGTTGAGGCTTCGACCCTATGGCTAACCCCAGGCTGCCGGCCCTGAAGGCTGAAGTCAGCGGCGCCGCCATGAAGAATCCGCAGCGCCATCGCGACAGAAAGGCCGTTCGCGTTCGTGCGCTTGGTGAGCCGTACGCTCGGATGACCGCTGGCCAACAGGAGGCTTGGCGGGAGTTTGCGGAAGACCTGCCGTGGCTCAACAGCGCGCACCGGGCCTTGCTCCAGGTGGCGTGCGTCCTGCGAGATCGGATGAACACGGACCCGGATATCGGGATCACGGCGCTGAGTGCCTACAGCGCCATCCTGTCCAAGCTCGCGGCCACGCCGGTTGATGACAGCAAGGTCAACCACGGCGACGAAGAGGACGAAGACCCTGCCGACGCCTTCTTCACCAGATCGCACTAGGCATTACGCCGGGGCGGTAGTTGCTGGGGAGATCGTCGCCGGGCCGCACGTCCGTAACGCCTGTCGCCGGCACTTGGCGGACTTGGAGCGGACGGACGGAATCTGGTTTGACGCCGAGGCGGCGGAGCGAGCGTTCGGGTTTTTTGAGGGCGTTCTCAAACTGAGCGAAGGCCAGTTCGAGGGTCAGCCGTTTATCCTGCATCCATCGCAGGCGTTCATCATCGGCTCGCTGTTCGGGTGGAAGCGGGCGGACGGAACGCGGCGTTTTCGTCGGGCCTACATCGAACAGGGCAAGGGCAACGGCAAGTCACCGCTTGCGGGCGGGATCGGCATCCTGGGGCTCGCTGCGGACGGTGAGGCTGGGGCTCAGGTTTACGCCGCAGCGGCCAAGCGTGAGCAGGCGGGCATCCTGTTTGCTGACGCCGTGAAGATGGTGAAGCAGTCGCCGGCCTTGGCCAAGCGGCTGGAGTTCTCCGGCGGTGCGGGGCGAGAGTTCAACATCGCGCACCACTCGTCGGGAAGCTACTTCCGGCCCGTGTCGCGGGACACCGGCAAGACGGGTTCGGGGCCTCGGCCTTACTTCGTTCTGGCGGATGAGGTCCACGAGCTGCCCGACCGGCGCATCCTTGAAATGCTGGAACGAGGCTTTAAGTTCCGCCGGCAACCGCTGCTGTTCATGATTACGAACAGCGGATCTGATCGCAACTCGGTCGCGTGGGAAGAACACGCTCACGCGGTCAAGGTCGCGGCGGGAAATCCTGACGCGGTGACGGACCCGACGTTCCTCGGACAAGTGCTGGACGATACGACGTTCAGCTATGTTTGCGCGCTGGACGAGGGCGACGACCCGCTCCGCGACCCGTCATGCTGGATCAAGGCTAACCCTCTTTTGGGGGTCACGATCACCGAGGAGTATTTGCGCGAGACGGTCGCGCAGGCCAAGGCGATCCCCGGCCAGCTCAACGGGATTTTGCGGCTGCACTTCTGCATCTGGACCGATGCCGAGACCGCATGGATGACGCGGACGGCGCTAGAGCCGAGCATCGCGGATTTTGAGATTGAAGACCACCACGGGGCGGATGTCTGGTTAGGGCTGGACCTGTCGCAAAACCGGGACATCACCGCGCTCGGCGCCGTGGTGAGGACGGGGACCACGGCAGAGGGCAAGCCTACGTTCGATGCGTGGGTGGAAGCCTGGACGCCGGGCGACACGCTGGCGGCGCGGGAATTGCGGGACAAGCTTCCGTATCCGGTGTGGGTCCGTGAGGGCCACCTTCACGCACCGCAGGGCGAAAGCATCAGCTTCCGCCATGTGGCGCAAACGCTGGCCGAGTACGACCGGGACTTCAGCGTTCAGCTCGTGGCGTATGACCGCTTTGCGTTCCGGCGGTTTGAGGAAGACATCGACGAACTCGGCCTGTCGGTTCCGTTCGCGGAGCATCCGCAAGGCGGGCTGAAAAAGGGCAAGCCGCTCACGACGGGCGGCGACGGGCTCTGGATGCCCGGCTCAATCCGACTGCTGGAAGACGCGCTTTTAGAGGGCCGCATCCGGCTCAAGCGCAACCCTGTCCTGATCTCGGCGATGATGTCGGCGGTGATCGAAGAGGACAAGTGGGGCAACCACTGGCTGGCTAAAACCCGGTCAGTCAACAAGATCGACGCCGCGATTGCGCTGGCGATGGCAATGGGAGCGGCAAGCATGGGTGAGCAAATCGCTCCGGCCTCCCCTTGGGATGACCCCTCTTACTCGTTGGCCGCCGCATGAAGCTGTTCGGCTACGAGTTCGGTGGTCGCGATGGCCGTAAGGATGAGGAGCGCGTCATCACGTCGGTGACGGGCATGGAACGCCCTGGCTCCAGCATCCTGCAACTGATCGGCGTGACGAGCGCCACGCTGCCCACCGTGACGATTGATAGCGCGCTTTCGGTTCCGGCTGTGTCGGCGGCGGTGTCGTTCCTGTCTGGCAGCATGGCGAATCTTCCGCTGCACGCCTACCGCGTCAAGAAGGGCGGATCGGAACGGCTGAAGGACGGCGTTCAACGCCTCATGAATGAGGCGCCGAACCCGGAGTGGACGTCCTTTGGGATGCGCAAATACCTGTGGCAACAAGTGTTCACGGGCGGTCGAGGGCTGGCGTGGATCGAGCGCGACGGTTCCAAGATCGTCGCCATTTGGCCGATGGACCCCGGCGAAACGCAGATCACCCGCCTCGGTGGCCGCAAATTCTACAACTACGGCGGCAAGCGATACGAGGCTGCCGACGTAATCGACATCCCGTTTATGCTGAAAATTGACCAGCTCGGGTCTTATAGCCCGATCACGATGGGCGCGAAGGCTATCCAGCTCGCGCTGGCGATGAACGACTATGCGTCAGGGTTCTTTGCCGGTGGCGGTGTTCCTCCGTTGGCTCTGGTCGGGCCGATGCCTGCCGGGCCTGAAGCGGTCAAGCGGGCGCAGGCGGATATCAAGCGCGCGATCACGGCGGCCAAGTCCAGCGGCGATGCAGTGTTTCCGATCCCTGCCGGGTACGATCTCAAGCCGGTCGGCTTTGACCCCGACAAGGGCCAGATGACCGAGGCCCGGCGCTTCCAAATCGAGGAGTTCGCCAGGATTTGGAACCTTCCGCCGGTCTTCCTGCAAGACCTGACGCACGGGACGTTCAGCAACACCGAGCAACAGGACTTGCATTTGGTCAAGCACTTAATTGCTCAATGGGCCAAGGCTTTCGAGGAAGAGTGCAATCTTAAACTGTTCGGCCAGCGGCCCGGCGGCCTCTACGTTGAACACAATCTGGACGGCCTGATGCGCGGTGACTTCAAGTCGCGGATTGAGGGGCTGGCCCGTGGCGTTCAGTCGGCGATCCTAACGCCTGACGAGGCCCGCGCGCTGGAAAATCGTCCGGCGATGCCAGAAGGCGGCAGGCTCTACATTCAGGGGGCGACCGTCCCGCTCGGCTCGCAGCCGGTCACGAACAACGGAGGGGCGAATGACCCTGGAAACTCGGACGCTAACCCGTCCGGTTGAGGTCCGCGCCGCTGGTGACAGTGGACGGACCATCGCCGGTTACGCAGCCGTTTTTAACAGCACGGCGGATATCGGGGATAGCTTCCGCGAGATCATCGCGCCTGGAGCCTTCGCGGGCACGCTGGGCGGCGATGTGATGGCCCTGATTGGCCATGACCGCAACCGCGTGCTGGGTCGCACCACGGCGGGAACCCTGCGGCTTCGCGAGGACGACATGGGGCTGGCGGTCGAGATCGATCTGCCCGACACCACGGACGGGCGAGACCTTGCAGTGCTGATCGAGCGCGGCGACGTGTCAGGAATGTCGTTCGGGTTTGTCGTCACGAAACAGCGGTGGGATGAGACCGGCCCGGTTCCGACGCGGACCATTGAGGCGGTTGATCTTCGGGAGGTCACGGTCACGGCGTTTCCCGCCTATGACGACACCTCCATTGCGCTGCGCTCGCTGGACGACGCCCGCAAGGAACACCGCAAGCATCACAATCAGTCGGGCTATTCCCTTCGGAAAGCCCGCACCGAGATGACCCTTCGGGGTCTGTAACCTCCCACGCGACCGCGTGAGGCCGGGCCGGGCTAGATCGGTCAACCGCAGCGTCGAGACGACGCCGCACCTCCCATAGATGGAAATTCTACCATGAGCACTGAACTGCACGAGAAGCGCGGTCGCCTCGTTACCGAAGCGCGCGCCGCCCTGGACGAGATCAAGGGCAACACCGACGACAGCCGCGCCGCCGAACTGGAAGCGCGTCACGATGCGATCATGGGCGACTTCGACAAGGTGTCTAAGGACATCGAACGCGAAGAGCGTCAGGCTGCCATCGAGGCCCGCGCCGAAGAGCAGCGCGCCGCCCAACGCCCGATTCCGGGTGACGCCGAGGCTCGTGGCCAAGACGTCCAGGGCAAGCCGGAATATCGCGAGGCGTTTATTGCGCTCGCCCGCGCCGGCTTCGACCCGCAGGAGATTTCGCCTGAGCTTCGCGTGGTCCTCAAGGCGGGCGTGGAAAAGCGCGCCCAGTCCACCACGGTCGGCGCGGGCGGCTACACGGTCCCGACCGATCTGGCCAACGCGGTTGACAAGACCCTGAAGGCTTGGGGGCCGATGTACAACGAGGACATCTGCACCGTCATCACCACGTCGAGCGGAAACCCGCTGGACTTCCCGAAGATCGATGACACCGCCGTGGCCGTTGCCCAGCACTCCGAAGCTTCGGCCATGACCGACGACGGCGGCGTTGACGCTACGTTTACGAAGCTGACCCTCGGCGCCTTCGCCTATGACACCGAGTGGGTTCAGATTTCGATGGAGCTGCTGCAAGACAGCGCCATCAACATCGAGCAATTTCTCGGCGAACTGCTGGGCGAACGTCTCGCGCGTCGCGTCAACAGCGAACTGACCGTGGGTGACGGCACGGGCGACCCGCTCGGCATCGTCGCGGCTTCGACGCTGGGTGTTACCGCCGCTTCGACTACGGCGGTCACGTTCGATGAACTGCTGGACCTCTACCACTCGGTTGACCCGGCCTATCGCGCCTCCCCCAAGGCGCGCTGGATGTTCAACGACACCACCCTCAAGGCTATCCGCAAGCTGAAGGGCGGCGACGGCCAGTATATCTGGCAGATGGGCGACGTTCGGACGGGCGCTCCTGGCACGCTGTTTGACAAGCCGTACTCGGTGAACCAAGCCTGCGTGAACGGCGCGACTGGGACCAAGCCCATCGTCTTCGGTGACTTCGGGAAATACTACGTCCGCAAGGTCGGCGCTCCGGTGATCGGCGTGCGGCGCGAGTATTACTGGCCGAACATCGGCCTGGCTGGCGTGGTTCGCCTCGACGGCGATCTGATCCAGACGGGCGCCGTGAAGCACCTGGTCCAAGCTTAGGGACAGGGGGCGGGTTAACGCCCGCCCTCAACCTTTCCAACACTGAAGGAGTAGGTCATGTCCTACAATCAAACGGGCTACCGGAACGCGGATGGCGTCGAGGTCGTGACCGGCCAGACTGCGGTAACGCAGGCCACCAGCATCACCACGGGCGTTACCTGCAACGCCTACACGGGCGTCATTACCACCGTTTCGCAGACGGTGGCGGCTGGCGCTGAAGCTGAGTTCACCGTGACGAACGACAAGGTTGCGGCGACTGACGTAGTGGTCGCTTCGATCAAGACGCACACTTCGGCGGGTGACTTCATTGTGGCGGTTTCGGCCATCGCGGCGGGCAGCTTCAAGCTGCGGCTCACCAACCTTCACGCCTCCACAGCCGGGAACAACACGCTGGCCATTAACTTCCTGGTGCTGAAGGCCACGGCCTGATGCGACTGCGGATGCTGACGGGCATTGCCGGGGCCGATTTTGTCGTCAACCCCGGCGAGGAAACCGAGCGTTTCAGCGGTGATGAGGCTACGCGCCTTGTCGCCGCTGGATACGCGGTTCCTGTCAGCGACGAGATTGTGGAGCGCGCGGTAAAGGCTATTGCGCCGGAACGTCGGAAGGGGAAATCCTGATGTGGCGTCCGGTGATTGTCACGACCGCCGCGACCGGCGAGCCTATCGAGGCTGAGGACGCAATCGCGCATGTTCGGGCGCAAGGCGCGGGCGATGACGTCGAAATTGCCGCGATGGTCGCAACCGCTCGCGCCGTCGTGGAAAGCCGCACCGGAACCAAACTGTTCACGCAGACAGTTACCCTGCAAACAGATGATTGGGCGGACCTGGGCGCGCTTCCTGTCGCTCCGGTGCAGTCGATAACGTCTGTCACCTACACCGACACGGACGGCGCTAGTCAGACGCTAGGCGGTTCGGTGTATGAGGCGCGGCTCTACGGGTTGGAGCCGGCCATTGTTCTGAAATATAACCAGACTTGGCCGACTATTCGCCAAGGCTCTCAGATCGTCGTCGTGGCCGTTGTCGGTTATGGCGCCGCCGGAACGCAGCCGCCTGAAACCTTGCACGCAATGCGGCTAATTGTGGCTGATTTGTATGCGTTCCGCGAGACGGCGCAGATCGGCAGCGTGTCGGGCAAAATCCCAAGCACGGCCACGGTTGACGCTCTGCTGGCAAATCACAAGCTGGCGCTGATCGTCTGATGCGCGCCGGGGCTCTAGACCGTTTGCTTACCCTTCGCCGCCGCATGGTGCAGGCTGATGCGCTTGGCGAAGAAGTCGAAACCTTCGCCGACTTGGCGACCGTTCGTGCGAGCAAAACCGACATCAGCGACGCTGAAAAGGTGCGCGCCCAACAGGTCGGGGCCGAGATCACCACGCGGTTTCAGATCCGCTGGTCGGTGAACTGGTCGGACTTGAATCCGAAGGACCGGGTGACGTGCGACCTGCGCGAATACGAAGTGGTCGGCGTCAAAGAGATTGGCCGCCGTGAAGGCATCGAGATCACCGCCGCTGCGCGGGCCGATCAGAACAACCTCTACACTTAGGGCGAGCCATGAAAATCAGGATTACGACGGACAATCTGGCTCCGACACACAGCCTTGGTGATGTGATTGAGATCGCCGAAGCCGACGCGGTGCGGCTGTTGCAGGCCGGTTATGCGGTGGCAGCGGGTGAAGCTGCGGCGCTGGTCGTTAACGCCCTGCCTTTGCCTGAAGAGGTCGAGGCCCCCGCAAAACCCAACAAACCGGCGAAGGCAGAGCCCGCCGAAACCGTGATCGGAGAATAGACACATGGCCGACCTTTCAGTGACCGCCGCTAACTGCGTCCCCGGTGCGGGCGTGGTTCCCGAATTCGGCACGGCTGGCGAAACCATCGCCGCCGGCAAGGCGATCTATCTGGCCGCGTCCACGAACAAGTGGATGCTTGCCGACGCCAACTCCGGCACCGCTGAGGCTCGCGACGCCAAGGCTATCGCGCTCACCAGCTCCTCGCTCAATCAACCGATTGCTTACCAACGTTCTGGAAGCCTGACCTTGGGCGCCACCATGACGGCGGGAACGGTCTATTATCTCTCCGACACTCCCGGCGGCATCTGCCCGGTTGCTGACGTCGGCTCGGGCGAATACGTCGAGGTTATCGGAGTGGCGACGTCCACCACGGTCATGTCGCTTATCCTGGCTTACTCGGGCGTCGCGCTCTAGTGACGATCCGCGTCGAGGGTCTAAAGGAACTCGACCGGGCGCTTTTGGAAATGAAGACCGCCACGGCGCGGGGCACCGTTCGGCGCGCAATGCTAAAGGCGTTGCAGCCGATGGCGGACGAAGCCTCGCGTCTGGCGCCCGACGATCCCCGCACAACCGGCCAAGACCTTCACCGCTCAATCAAGGTCGGCGATGCGCTCAAGGCCGGGCGTTCGATGATGACAAAGGGCTTTGGGTTCGGAGACGGTCAAGTGACCGTTTGGATGGGTCCGACAAGGGAAGGCTATCCTCAAGCCATCATGCAGGAGTTTGGGACGGTAAAGCAGCCGGCTCAGCCCTACATGCGGCCCGCCTGGGACGCTGGAAAGGCCCAGCTTCTGGAGGACTTCTCCACGAACATGGGCGCCGAGATTACCAAGACAGCCGAACGCGCGGCGCGCAAGGCGGCACGGAAGGCGGGGCTCTAAATGGAAGAGGCGTTCCGCAATCATCTGTTGGCGTCGGTTCCGCTTGTGGCGCTGGTTGGCCAGAAAATCCGATGGGTGGTTTCGTCGCAAGGCGATACGGGAAACCGGATCGTTCTGACCACTATTTCGCGAGTGCCCGTCTATCACACGAGCGGTCAATCCGACCTTGCCGACGCGCGGGTTCAGGCGGACTGCTACGCTGAAAACGCCTTGGCGGCTCTAAGCATCGCACGGGCGCTGAAAGCGGCCATCCCCAAAACCCAGTTCACGCGCGACGGGCTAATGTTCTCGGTCACTCAACTGAGCGAGCGTCAGACCTACGAGGACGCGGCGCCGTCGCATCGGGTCCACCGCGTGAGCGTTGACTTTCAGGTCTGGCACACAAGCCCCTGAGCCTCAATACGCCCTTTGGCAAGGCGCCCGCCAACGTCGCGATGACGTCGGCCTTCCTTTAAATGGAGCCACCTGATGGCCATCACCGGCTATAACACTACGCTGCAACTCGACAACGCGGCGGGAACTCTGACCTCGCTTGGCGAGGTGGTCAGCATCACGCCGATCAACGTCGCGGTCGGCACGGTTGAGGCTACTCACCTGACCTCGACCTCGGGCTATCGGGAATACCTCTCGACCCTGAGCGATGCGGGCGAGGCGTCCGTGACCATTAGCTGGACCCCTGGCAACGCCACCGACGTCATTCTCTACACCGCCGCGACTGATCGCCTTGTGCGGACGTTCAAGCCGACGTTCCCGAACACGAAGTTTATTTCGGTTGAGTGCTTCGTGACCAGCTACTCGCCCGGCGCCATCAACGCCGACGGCAAGATGGAAGCGACCTTCACCGTCAAGTTCACCGGCGTCCCGACCTACGGGTGATAAATGCCTAACGCTTTGAAAGGCGAGGTTGGGTTTGAGGTCGAGGGCGAGGCTTATACCCTCCTCCTCGACTTCAACGCCCTGTGTGAACTTGAAGCGGCTTTGACGCCGGGTGATGACCGCAACGGCCCCAGGGCATCGCGTGCAACCCTCTGGGCGGCTTTGCAACGCCATCACGCGGACCTGTCGCTGAACGACGTGGGCGACCTCATCGCGGCCTTGACGCTTCCCCGCGTGCGCGAACTGATCGGCCAGGCGTATGACGCTGCCGGCCTTAACGAGGTGCTTGGCGGAAACCCTCTGAAGGCCCCGGCTCGGAAGAAGACGACCAAGACCGGGGCATAAGCGGCGCCCTCGGCGTCTATTACGAACTTGGGGGCGCGAGCGAAGATCAGTTCTGGCGTTTTACGCCGCGACTGTTTCGGCTGTGGATGGCGGCAAAGACGAAGGCGGCTAAGGCAGAGCGGGAGTTTTCCCGCTGGTGTGTCTGGCACGCTGCGGCGCTCCCCCGCGCTAAGGACTTTCCAGACCTTGGCCTGTTCGTGACCGGCGTTAGGCCGCCGACCCGTCGCCAGACCCCTGAAGAAATCGAAGCCGTGTTCCACGCTATGTTCGGACCACCGCCGGAGGATGCTTGATGGCAGGTTCGGTGATCGGCGCCCTCCGGGTAAGCCTTACGGCAGAGACGGCTCAATTCGACAAGGGCATCGACCGGTCCAAAACCAAGCTTCGCCAGTTTGACGCCGACACCCGCAAGATGGCGGGCAGCGTTTCGGACCTTGGCCGGGATTTTGGAACCGGGTTCGGTCCCGTCGGGACGGTTCTGGACAAGATCGGGGCGGCGGGCCTGGTGGCCGGCGCTGGCGTCGGCGCGGCTGTTGTCGCGTTTCAGGGGATGCAAGCGGCGCTGAAGTTCGCCGACGATCTGGACGCCACGGCGACAAAGATTGGCGTGACCGCTGAGCAGTTTCAGGAACTGACCTTTGCGGCCAAAGAGAACGACATCACGACGGAGGCCCTTAGCCAATCGTTGCAAGGGCTGAACGTCGCCCTCGGCGCCTACAAGTCAGGCGTGGGTGACGCCAAGGTCAAGAAGGTGTTCGAGGCTTTGGGCATCACGCCGGAAAGCCTGGCCGACGTCAACAACGCCGCCGACTTCCTGCCGATGCTCGCCGACAAGATCAAGGCTCTAGGCTCGACGGCTGAGCGCGTGAAGATCGCCAAGATGATGGGCGTCGAGGATCTGGTCCCGCTGCTTATGAAGGGCGGTGACGAAATCGACCGACTGGCCGCCAAAGCGCGTGACCTCGGCTTGGTCATGTCCAACGAACTCACCGCGAAGGCCGCTGACGCCAATCGCGAGCTTGAGGTGATGGGCGACTATATCACCGCGCATCTGTCGATTGCGTTTGCCGGTCTGGCGACATGGCTCAACGATGCGGCGAAGGACTTTCAGCCTCTGATCGACAAGATCAGGGAAGCCACTCAAGCCATGCGCGAATATCAAGCGGGCAGGGGCCGGGATATTGCGGCTCGCCAGCGCGAACGCGCCGCCGCGATGGAAGCGGCCAACGGCGGACGGCCAACCCGACAAAGCGCCCTGCTGCGCTCCGACGCTGAGAAGTACGACCCGACGCAGTTCGGCGATAGCGCCATCAGCGACCGCATGGGAACCCAGGCTTCGTTCGATGCCATGAGGCCACAAGGCGGCGGCGGCGGTGTCAATCGCAGCGGTGGTGGTGGTCGCGGGGCTTCCCGTTCGCGCGCCGCTGGCAAGCCGCGCTTTACCGGCAAGCTTCCGGACTATATCGCCGCCCTGATTGCCGAGGGACGGTTCACTGAAGCGTCTATCCGCGAAGCATACCCCGACGGCAACTTCCCCATGCAAGGGGGCGTCTTCCTACCCGATCCGGTGGTGGTCGATAGCAAGACGGCGTTCGACGCGGCGGACCTTGTGGCCAACGCGCGGCGGGTAGATGAAAGCCCTACGGGGTTCAGGTCTTCGGCAGATCGCGTTGGCGACGTCACGTCGGCCATTGAGGCGACCAAGGATCAAAACCGCGAAGCCTTCCGCGAAATGTTCTCCGGCGGGCTGATGTCCGCCCTTCGCGATGGCGAAGACGGCGTGCGCGAGTGGATGCGCCGCGGCGCTGAGCGCGGCCTGGAACAAGCCCTGAACAACCTCGCCGACCTGATCTTCAAGCTGTTCAGCGATTCAATGGGCGGCGGTTCGGGCTCCGGCATCGGATCGTCAATCGGCCAAATCGTCAGCGCCATCTTTGGCGGCGGCAACAGTTCCAGCATCCCAGGATTTGCGACCGGCGGGAACTTCACGGTCGGCGGGTCCGGTGGCGTTGACAGTCAGCTCGTCAGGTTCCGCGCGACGCCCGGTGAGATGGTCAACATCAGCCACGGCAACGACAACGGGTCGCGCGGTAGCGTTACGTTTGACATGCGAGGCGCGGTGGTCACGCAAGACCTTTTAAACCAAATGAACCAGATTGCGGCAAACGGCGACGCGCAGGTTCTCGGCGCCGTCGCCCGTGAGAAACAGCGCGGCGACAAGGCCAGTCGCTACACGGTGGCGAGGGCGCGGCGATGAGCGTCACGCTTCCAACTAGCCCGCCGCCCCGGTCCATCACGCCCCGGCTAGTCACGGTTCGGGCTGACCTTCGCCCGGCTTTTGGCGGGGCTACGCAGCGCATCGCGCGGGCGGGCTCCCATTGGGCGTTCGACGTTGAGATGCCGCCCATGTCCCACGCTCAGGCGCTAGATTGGGTCAACATCCTCCACGAGACGGATACTTGTATCCTGCAACTGCCGGAGCCGGGCATCACCATCGGATCTCCGGGAACGCCGCTGGTCAACGGTGCATCGCAAACCGGGACGTCACTCATCACCGATGCCTGGGCGGCGAGCTACGCCATCCCCAAGGGCAAGTTTATCGGCGTGTCGGTGTCGGGGCTTCAGTACCTCTACCAGACTACGACGGCGGTCACGGCGAGCGGGGCGGGGGCGGCTACGCTGGCCCTTCGTCCGATGCTTCGCGCGTCACCGGCTGACAACGCGGCCTTAATCGTCAACCCAACCACAATCGAGGGGTTCGTGAGCCTTCCCGATGGGGCCATGAACATCAGCGTCAACCGGCTGATCGAGGGTCTGACTTTTACGATTGAGGAGCGTCGATAGTGGACGCCACACTCAAAACCGAGTTTCAGGCGGCGGGCCTCACGACCTTCACCGCCGTCTCTATCGCGCTATCCGGTGGGACTATCTACCTCGTTTCGGGCGGGGCTGACATCACCATCGCCGCGCAACTCTACAGCGCATATAACACGACCTACGGCGCCCTTGGCGAAGTGGACATCATCAACGACGGGATCGACGGCCAGACCACGCGGGCGACTATCACGCTGCATCCGCCGTCGTCTGCGGCTATCGCGGCACTCGCGGCGACGGCAGAGCAAGACGCACGGGTCTACGTCTATCAAGGCGCGGTCAACACCGCGACCGGCGCCAGCATCGGCACGGTCGAAACCCTGTTCCGGGGTGAGCTGGATTATCCGTCGCTGTTCGTTGGCGAGAGCGGTTACGCGCTGACCCTGGAATGCGGGACCGAAGAGGCCCGGCTTCTAGAGCGGAACGAAGAGCGCAAGCTCGTAAACACGTTTCATCAGGCGTGCTTCTCCGGCGAGCTGGGGCTGGAGAAGGTGACGGCGCTGGTTCGCAAGGTCTACTGGCGAGCGACCGCGCCTACCACAGTCGTCGCCACAAGCCGTCCGCGTGGCCCCGGTGGGCGGTCCTGATGACGCCTCCTATCGTAATCCGCAGCGAGGCCGCGCAAGCCTGCATTGACCGGTTCAACGGCAAGGCGATGTCGTGGGGCAAGGTCGATTGCGCCAAGATCGCGGCGCATAACCTGCGTCATCTCGGCATCGCTACGTCATTGATGAAGGGCGCCGTCTACACGTCCGAGATGGGCGCAGCGAAGGAATTGCGGGCGCGCGGGTTTAACGGCCTTGGCGACGCGATGGACGCAATCGACCGGCTATTCCGCATCCCGCCTGCGATGGCCACGACGGGCGATGTGATTGGGCTGGCCTGCGAGGGCTCGCTTTGGGACATGGCGCTGGTCGTGTCGGTGGGCAACGGGCGCGTGCTGGGGATTAAAGACGGGCTTTGCGCTGTCATGCAACCCGACATGAACCAGGCGCTCGCGGCGTGGAGGTGTAACCCATGCCGCAGGTAGCTGCCGCCGCTGCGGCGTTTATCGTTAGCGCCGTGGGCGCAACCGGCGCCACCACTGCGATTATCACGGCGGGCGTTAACTTGGCTGTGGCCGCCGCAACGCAGGCCATCATCTCGTCAATCACTCAGGCCATCACCAAGCCCAACGTTGCGGCGGCAGAGGGGCGTCCTACCGAATGGGCGGCAGACCCTAACGCGGCTATTCCGTTCGTTCTGGGCCGTCGCGGCGCGTCGGGCGTCATCGTTCACCGCGACACCTACGGCGCCAACAATCGCTTTCTGGCCAACGTCACCGTCTACAGCGGCGGCGGTCCTATCAACGCTTATGGCGACTTCCTGGTGGACGGCGCCACGGTCTCATTTACCGGCGAGGCCATGAACGGCTCGCCCGCCGGTCGCCTGTATCGCCAGACCAAGCTGGGCGACCAGCCCGACACCGCGTTGACCTCGCCGACCGTCTCGCCAGCCGCATCGCTGAGTGACTGGGGAGCGTCGCACAAGCTGTCGGGCTACGCCTGTTCGATGATTACGTTGCAGCAGGACGGCGACTTCAAATACTGGCCTGCCGGCATCCCGAGGACGTTGCAGGAAATACAGGGCATCAAGTCGTGGGACCCCCGGCTGGATAGCACATGGCCGGGCGGGTCGGGCTCCTGTCGCCTCGCTACGCCGTCAACCTGGGTCTATTCGACTAACCCGATTATCAACGCTCTGAAGTGGGCGCTGGGCATCAAGCACAACGGCGTTCTGGTCGGCGGCATCGGATCTTCGGTGGACGGGATAGACGTGGCGGCGTTTATCGCGGCGGCCAACGTGGCGGATACCAATAGCTGGACGGTTTCGGCGGTCGCCTACTCTGACGCACCGTCAGGCGACGACAAGTATCAGGTACTTGAAGCACTGTTGCAGGCGGGCGGTGCGGTTCCCTCGCGCAAGGCTGGCAAGATCAGTTGCGTCTCGCGTGCGGCTAACCCGTCGTCGGTCGTCACCATCACGGCGGCGGACACGGCGGGGCCGTTTGACTTCCGGGCTGGGGCGTCCCGTGAAGGCCGCATCAACACCATCATCCCCCGGTGCGTTCAGGAAGCGCACGAGTGGGAAATGGTCGATCTGGAGCCTGTCACCAGCTCCACCTATGTCACCGAAGACGGCGGGGCGACGCGCTCGCGAGGCGTGACGTATGCCTATGTGGCCAACGCCGACCAAGCCGCGCAGCTTGCTGCTTACGACATCGCCGACAGCCGCGAGGGCATCACCGGGACCATTACGCTGAAGCCGTACCTTCGCGACTTGGAGCCGGGCGACGCCTTCACCATCAATGAAGACGGGTTCGCGCTGGCCTCTCAGAAGTGCCTCGTTCTGTCACGGTCCTATGACCCGGCGCGGGATGTGGTGACGGTGACGTTCCGCAGCGAAACGGCGGCAAAGCACGCATGGGCGCTAGGCAAGACGGGCGTGGCGCCGTCCAGCCCCACGCTGGGGACAGTTGACCCCGCGACGGTCCCGACGCCGGATGTCGCAAACTGGTCTGTAACGACCCCGACCAATAGCTCGCCGGTTCTGCTGTTGAGCGGAGCGGTTCCCACGTCCGTAAACGTCAGCAAGGTCATAGTTGAGTACCGCGAGGACGGCTCAACGGATTGGCGGACGTTTGGCGAACTGGGGCCGTCCACCATCGGGGCGGAACTGGCCGGGCTCACGGCAAACACTGATTATGAGATCGCCGTTTCCTACCGCAACACCTTCGGTGCGCTCGGTGATCGCCTTGTCCTGACGCCCGCCACAACCGGCTACCTAGCGGGCGGCGATCTGGCCGATAGCAGCGTCGATTCCCCGTCCGTCAATACGGGCGCACTCACCCGCATCACCGCTGACCAGTCCGTGGGCACGTCCGTCACGATTATTTCGGCGGGTGGCAGTCCAAACAGAGTGCTAATCAAGACGATGGATTTCACCATTGACCGCAGTGACAGCAAGATCACGGCGATGATCAACTTCAACTACGAATCCAGCAACTCAAACATTTCAAACGTCTACGTCAAGGTCGGAACGACGGCTCCAACGTGGAGCGGGTCGGTTATGACAAACGCCGATCTGAAATATCCGGTATCTGCCTACAGTGGACCGGCGACGACGTTTGTCATTCTCACCGGCCTCTCGACCGGCACAAACACGATAGAGGTCTGGGCCAATTCGACCGGCTCCGGCTCGCATAGCAACGTCGCCGTTAACCCCTACTTTCAGGTCATTGAAAACAAGAGGTCGGCGTGAAGTGGTTCCGCGTCCGCACCGACGACGGGTGCATTGTCGGCATCTGCGAGATGTCGGAACAAGACGCGGTTCGCAATCTGCCTCGCGGCCAGCTTCTCGTTCCGCATGATCCGGCGGTCCCGCTTCACCACCGCTGGCAGAACGCGGAATGGATCGACGCTGGCTTGCCGGCTGGCCCGGAAGCAGATTTTCGCTTTATGCGCCGGTCGGGCTACGACGTGGGCGCCCAGGTTGGCGCGCTGATGAAAGTTGTCGAGGCGTTGCTGTCCAAGCCCGATCTGGCGGCGGCTTTGCCTGAAAACGTGAAAGCCGAGTTCACGGCTCTGGCTGCCCACAACGCTGCCATCAAGGCCGCGCATCCCAAGCCCTAGCCCGGTAGGAATCCTTTATGACCGCTACACAGCGCGCCGTGGTCGATGACCTCGGCAATATCAACGTGCATGGCCGCTCGGCGCTTGAGATCGTCTGGAAGGTCAAGGACGCCGAGGGCTCGTTCATCAATATCTCGGCAAGCGACCTGTTCGTCGAGATCGCGACCAAGCTCCGCATCGCCCTGGTGGCTGGCGAGGACAACTACAGCCGCAAGCTGACGCTGACGCGGGCGCAGATCGCGACCCTGCCGCTGAACCAGCCGCTCGACTACGCGCTGCACGACGAGACGCCCTCGAGCCCTGCGACGATCTGGAACGGCAAGATCACCGCCTACGGGTTCCGCACGGCGCCGTCTGGCGCGGCTGCGGTAGATCCGGGAACTGCCAGCTGGACCGGCGCGACGGTCACGGTTATGCAGGGCGAAAGCGTCCCCACGGTCGTCGTCACCTACATGGGCGCGACGGGATACGGCATTCCGACTGGCGGGACGGTCGGGCAATACATCCGCAAGGCATCTGCGACCAACTTCGACACGGCGTGGGATACCATCACGGCTGACGACGTGTCAGGCCTGTCGGCGAGCCTGTCGACGCTCACCTCGGCAGACGCCTCGCTGACAAGCCGGGTGTCGACCGAGGAGACCACCCGCGCCACCGCCGACACCTCGCTGACCACGCGGCTTTCCACCGAGGAAGCGGCCAGGGGCTCAGCCGACACCTCCATCGTTACCCGCTTCTCGACCGCCGACACTTCCCTGACTACTCGGCTTTCGACCGAGGAAGTCACCCGCGCGTCTGCCGACACGTCGCTGACAAGCAGGCTTGCAACGGAGGAGTCTGCGCGATCTTCAGCCGACACCTCGGTCATGGCGGCGTTTGCGGCTTCAGGCGGGTCGGGGCTAGTAGGTTTTGTGCAGGCCGGGACGGGTGCGGCGACGCGGACGACGCAGGCCAAAATGCGCGATGTCCTTACCACTGCTGACTTTGGCGCCGTAGGCGACGCAACGACAGACGCCACGGCGGCTATTCAAGCGGCGCTGGACGCGGCGGCGGCGGCTGGCGGCGGCACGGTGTTTATCCCTGCGGGCATCTACAGGATCAGCAACACCCTGCTGATCCCCTCCAAGGTTCACGTTCGCGGGGCCGGGCGTGGAGCCACCGTTCTGAGAGGCATTGCTGGCCAATATTCCGGCAAGTCGGTCAACGGATTGACCGCCTACATTACCCTCTGCATGGGAGCGGTTGACCGCGCCAGTGTGGCGCACCTGACGGTCGATCACGCGACCAACGGCTGCACTGCCAACGGCATCGGCTGCACCATTGATGCGTCTGGCAACTATTCGACGAACTGCACCGTGTTTGACTGTGAGATCACGGCGTCGGTCAATTCTGGCTATCTGTTGTGGAACCTCAAGGGCCGGTACATCAAGTACGTCGGCAATTACCTGCATGGCGGCTATGTCAGCGGAGTTAGCACTCAGGAAGGAATTGAAACTTTTGGCGGGCTAGACGTGCTGATCGAGGGCAACACGGTCATCAACGTCGGGTCGGCTGGTGTTTACTGCGTTGCCGAGCAGATCAGCGGCCTGCCGGCGGGTTCGTCGGGAACCACGGTCGCCGCTCGCATCCTCAACAACTACATTTCCGGATGCAAGCGGGGGATCAACATCACCCCCAGCGAGACCGTCAAGAACATCAAGGTTATCGGAAACCAAATCTTTGACAGCAGCTCAATCGGTATCCAAATGACCTGCGCCAGCGGCGTGACGATTGAGGATGTGTCGATTAACGACAACACAATCGAAAACGCCCCGGTAGGCATTAGCCTGGGCTGTTCGTCGGGGGCGGTCACTCGCAAGATTCAGGTCTGCCGTAACACGATCGAGAACACCACGGACGCTAACAACGGCGCGATTTATGCGTCGTATCTTTCCAATGCGATTTTCGCGGGAAACCAGACGCGGACGGCGGCGGGGTACGGCCTTTATGCCAACACGATCACCGACTGCATCATTGACGGCAACCGGTTCACCAGCATCCAGAAGATGGGGATGCTCTGCGACGACAATACGCGCCTCAGGGTCACCAATAACGAGTTCATCAGCTACGATCTGGCAGCGGGCGCGGAACCTGGGATGCTTGTTCGCGGCAACACCGACACCCTGATTGCGCGCAACACCTTCAGGACCGGCGGTTCGGCGGCCTATCTGGTCAATGTGTCGAGCACCACGTCGTCGCGCGTAATCGTGCAGGACAACTATGCGACCGGGACGGCGACCACAAACCCCGTTTATCTTAACGCGGGCCTGAACCCCAACACGGGGACCATATCCCCGACTGCGGGGGCCACCTCAACCACGGTGACAAACTCGCTGGCTCACCAATCGTCGCGCATCCTGATCTGGCAATCGGCAGGAACGCCGCTGGCCTTTAGCGTCAGCCGAACGAGCGGCGCCTTCACCGTGACGTGGGCCAGCGCCGCTGTCGGCAACGAAACCTATCAATACGAAATCCGATGACCGCCGCGACCCCTGACCGGAGCCACGACGCATGAACCTTCCGCCCGAGATCATCACCCTGGCCCTCGCGGCGGTCGCCGTGATCGTCTGGGGTGTCCGCCTGGAGGGGCGGGTCAATTCCGTTGACAAGGACGTTGCCGCAAGTCGAGTGGCCCTCGACGTCGCCAACGCCCGCGTCGACGCCGAGGCTGTTGCTCACCGGGCCACTGCTGACAGCCTGATCCGGGTCGAGGAGCAACTGAAGTACGTCAGGGAGTTGCTCGAACGTCACTTCGTCATCGAGGAGCCGACCCCGCGCCGTCGTCGCCCCGGCGGGCCGGCGTCGTGAGCTTCAAGGGCTGGCCGTCGCTGATCTGGCACGCTCCCGGCAGAGCGTGGGGCGGAATGCTTCGGGCGGGTTCCCTTGCTACCTGGATGCAATGGGGCGCCGGGGTTTCTGCAACCGCCGGGATGCTCGGTTATGGCTGGGTCATCTGGAAAGGCCCGTGGCCGGCCAACGCGGCGGGAAAGCAGCTTGAACTGCTAGGCCAAGGTCAGATGATCTTTGGCGGTGTGGTCCTGGTGGCGCTCGCTGCAATCGCGGGCCTGCGTCTGGCCGTCTCTGGCAGCAAGGACGGGTTCCGGGCGGGCGTCGAGCGTGACGACGACGACGCGCCTACGGTCAAGGTCGAGACCGTTACGACGACCTCGATAGCCGAGAAGCCTTAGACAGCCCTGAAACCTTCGGCCACTGGCCCAAGGGCCGGGCTGATCTTCCGACAGGTGATCCCGCATGAGCAAGCCCTGGAGCCGGGAACGGCTTGAGCATCTGTGTGAGACAATCAACGAGTGCCTGGAGGAGGGCTTCCCCCTCGATCCGGGCCGGGGATCGTTTGAGGGCAGCGCGATCCGAGAGGCCGCCGACCGGCTGGGCATCAACCGCAACGGCGTCTATGATCGGCTCAAGTCCGCCAAGTCCAAGTATGGACTGGAGCCCGACCCCGAGCGGTTCAAGCCACGCCAGAACGCCCCGATCTTCGAGGTTGACGGCCTGCCCGACGACGGCGAGCCGAATGCGCGGGAACTGATCGACCAGCTGAAGGTCCGCCACCTGAAGCGCAAGGCGTTTGACGACGCCGCCAAGCTTCAGACCCTTCGCGTCTCCATGCCCGGCCCCATCGCCGTGGCGTTCTTCGGCGACCCCCACATTGACGACCCCGGATGCGCGTGGTCCGACCTTGAGCGCGACATCGCCACCTGCCGCGACACGCCGGGCATGATGGCCGTGAACATCGGCGACACCACGAACAACTGGGTCGGGCGGCTCATGGGCCTGTACGCAAATCAGGAGGTGACGAGCCGGCAGGCCCTGACCCTGATCGAGTGGGTTCTGACGGAAATCCCGTGGCTGGTGACGGTCGGCGGCAATCACGACACCTGGAACACGCAGAAGGGCGACGTGTCGGAGGTGATCCACCGGCTTAAGAAGCTGCCGGGCCTATACGAAAACGTCGGCGCCCGGATGCGGGTGTGCCTGCCCGGCGGCGCGGAGTTCACGATGAACGTCCGCCACGACTTCCCCGGCGGCTCGCAATTCAACCCGGCGCACGCGCTCGTGCGTCAAACGCTGTTCGATCACCGCGACCACATTCTGGCCTGCGGCCACCGCCACACGAGCGGCTACATCCCGATCTGGCACAACGACCCGGCCCGGCTCTGCCACGGGTTCCGCGTCGGGACGTACAAGGACTTCGACCACTACGCCAAGGAAAAGGGGTTCAAGGAGTCCAACTGGGCGCGGTCCATGGCCGCTGTGATCGACCCTGACTATGCCGAAGATCCGGTGCGCTACATCAAGCCGTTTTTCTCGCTGGAGGAAGCAGCGGAGTATCTGACCTGGCGCCGCACAAAGTGGGACGCTGGAAAGAGCGCCGCCGCATGACCCCCGAGGAAGCCAAGCGCCGTCACGACGAATGGTACGCCAAGCGCGCCGAATGGGTGCAGGCGATGGTCGATGCGGGCTACCGGGTCAAGTTAAAGCGGCTCGGCAAGGGCAAGCACCCGGCCCCCGCTGCGCTCCCGGTCGATCCCGAACCCGGCTGATGTGGCCGCTAGTCCACGTCGCTGAGGGCGTCCTGATCGGGGTGGGTGTCTCATGGCTCTGCTGGCGTTCGCAGGCGGCTTTGCGCTGGGTGTCGGCTCTGTTGTCGCGGCGGCGTGGTTCGCGGCGCGATGGCTGCTCAGGCGGGCGGTGAGGTAGTCGGCGGCGGCCCAACCGAGAGACCCCAGTCCAAAGCCGCCGCCGTTGCTGCGCTGGGAATCGAACCCTTCGGCGAGCATCACGCCTACGACCAACCGTCGTGCTCTTCGGAATACGCAGCGTTCAAAACCTACCACATCACGAGGTAATGCAACATGGGCGACCGTTTCGCCGAATGCCTGCCGCACATCCTGCACCATGAAGGCGGATGGGCCGATCATCCCAAGGACCCCGGCGGCGCGACCATGAGGGGGATCACCCTCGCCGTGTTCCGCGAGTGGACGGGCAAGCAATCGACCAAGGCAGAGCTAAAGGCGATCTCTGACGAGACGGTCGCGGCGATCTACCGCAAGAACTACTGGTTCCCGTCGCACTGTGACAAGCTGCCGGCGGGCGTTGACCTGATCGTCTTCGACCTGGCGGTGAACAGCGGGCCGGGGAGGGCGAGGAAGTTTTTGCAAGAGGCGGTTGGCGCCGAACCTGACGGCGTGATCGGGGCCAAGACCCTCGCCGCTGTCGCCGCCCTTCCGCCGCGTGAGGTGATCCTTCGCCTGCGGAACCGGCGCGAGCGATTCTACAGGGGCCTCGCCACCTTTGCCACGTTCGGCAAGGGCTGGATGCGCCGGCTTTCTGAGGTCGCGGTTGCTGCTGATCGGATGACGAAGTGACCCAAGCCCGCGCCATCATCGCCGCGCTGGCCGCCCTCGCGCTGGCCCTGCTGTTGGCCATCGGCTGGTTCCAATGGCGAGCGGCAAAGGATGCCAAGGCCCGCGCCGTCGTCGCCGAACAGGGCCAAGCCCTCGCCGAACAGACCACGGGCATTGTTGAGCGGACGCTGCGAACGGAAGTTGTCGTGCGTCAGGAAGCAGAAAGGCAAGTCAATGTCGTTCAGTCAGCGCCGGGGGCAGATACGCGCCTTGACCCCGCTTTCACTGATGCTCTGCGCGGGTCTATTGGCGTCATGCGCGGGGAGCCCCAAACCCCTGACGATCAACGTCCCGCCGATCCTGCGGGAAGCCTGCCCTAGGGCCGACGTCGGCCCTTTGGAGACCGTTGGCGACCTTGGGGCGCTCGCCCTACGCCAAGAGGCCGCGCTGACCGTGTGCGATGGCCGTAGAGCCGCAGCCGTGGCTATCGTGGATGCTCACCGGGAAACGGTGACGCATCGGCCCTGGTGGAAGCTGTGGAAGTGACGGCGGCTTGAAATCGCAAAATGTGATCTCAACAGCAATGGCCCCTGCGCTTCGGCGTGGGGGCCTTTTGTGCGTTTGAAGGGTGAGACACTATCCCCGCAACGCCAAGCCCCGCTTTAGGGCGCCGGGGACGGTGAGACAGTGCAACCGATTGATCCGGCACACTTGCGACATTCCCTCCGGGCCTACCATCCCCATTCTCAACCGCCTTTCCTATAAGGCG
>Ga0315902_10002932_pt1 | contig 26033 bp, 20 predicted proteins | sample LakEriMetagenome_9_FD_203523 | JGI IMG/M metagenome (GOLD analysis project Ga0315902, IMG submission 203523) | Freshwater fungal communities from buoy surface, Lake Erie, Ohio, United States - Buoy 12 MA117 | ecosystem: Environmental > Aquatic > Freshwater > Lake > Lake biofilm | place: USA... | reverse complement strand
CCTTCAAAGTCTCCCTGATCTTCTTGTTGCTGCGCCTGCTCGATGATCTGCTCGCTGGTCCATAGAACTTCCTGACGATTCGCCTGATCGTCCCGACGCAAGCCTGGAGTGGCGACGATCCGATGAGATGGTGCGTCTGAGTCGTTGTCGGGCTCGTCGATCGCATCGAAATCGATGCGCATCTGACCGGCTGGCTCCAGCAGTCCTTCGTCTTTCCTCAACAGAACCTGACGTCCCTCAACCAAGATCTCCAACTGGGACAAAGAACGTGAGAGATTCGGGAAGTGGCGAGCGAATTGATCCAACTGCTTGCGAAGATCCGAAGGCTTGGTGCCAGTGGCGATCCAATGAGCCACCTGGCGCGCGGATTGAACCTGCTGGAAATCGAAGTATGGAAGCCGATGCACCACTTGAACCGGCTGAATCAATCCCATCCTCTGCCAACGGCGGATGTTGCGTACCGGAACCTTCAGCAGATCAGCCAGCATCGCTGGCGTGAACAGACGCCGACAGTCGGGCGCGACCTCCATGCAGCCAAGCCGCCTCCACAACTCCGTCTCCTCGATGCACTCCACAGAATCCGATGCCATCGCCACACTCCAGGGCGCCGCCGGATCGGAGTCTGGGAAAGTCCCTGGCAACTCATCGGCCCCGATGATCACTAAGTCAATCTCGGCAGTGGGCCGCTCCACCGGATGGCCGCCATGAAGCCGCACCAGCTGATGCGCCTCCTTGCGAGTCAGCCCGCCCAAACGCCCCACAAAGGCGACGCGCATCCCCTGTAGCAGCCCCCCAGATTGCATCGCACTAGATCCATCACCCAACATGGCCGATTGCTCTCGATTCCTTCGTCGACCAACCCATGCACACCATTGACCCTCCCCAATGTACCAAGCGGCGATTGGATTGCTGAATCCTGCAACTCCTTTCGCATTTCTGGCGAGAGATTCTCTGGTTTGACCTTGACCAACCCTGGGGACAAGTCAGTGGAATACCTGTTGCCAACCACCAGCCTGTCCACTCGAAGCCCCCTGACGATCGGATCCGTCGGGGGCGCATGGGTGGGCGGCGCTGGCCGTCCAAATTGCTAGTCCACCATCTGGCGATGGTGGCTACCGCAAGCGCAATCGGTGGAGGGTTCTTTTTCACCGCACCACGTCTCGAAAGGGGAAGCATAGGCATTCCGCGAAGTTTGGCTCAAGAAGCCACTTCCCCATGCCGATGGCAAACGCATGGGAAGATTTTCCGATTGGGTCAAATGGCGAGAATGACGCATGGCAGGCGATCGAGTGGCGAACGGGCTTGGGTCGCTGCCTCGCAGCATGGCAGGGCTTCTTGCGATCCTCCTTGCCTCTCCATGGGGGGTGGCCCAGCAACCACCCAATCCCGCTGGGACGGTGCCGATCGAAGCTTTGAGAAGCACTCAGGCAGGGACCGTGCTTGGTGAAACGGTGCTTCAAACGGGTCGCGATCCTGCCACGGGTGAGGCGTTCGAGAAGGTGTTGGTGCAGCAGGTGGTGGTTCGCCCCAGGGCCAAGTCGGATATCGCACTGACCGCGCAGCCTCTTCCCGATAGCCGGGAGGCTTGGTCGCAGGCTTATGCCCAGTGGCTCTCGGCGCAGCGCACGCGCCCGACCACCACTCGGTTTGCCCCCTATCCGTATGCCGCCACAACCAGCCAATCGCCTTACGCTGCAGCGTCCGCTTACGGACCTGGCAGCATCCCTGCCCAGCCGTCGCGACTAGCGAATGCATCGACCAGTAGCTCGGCCGCGGCACCGACTTGGGGTCTGAGCCCAGTCGCTGGAGATCCCTACAGCACGATGGCGGTCGTTCCCATGATCCCGCCGACCTCTCCCCCCGTCCTGCCACCCTATCAGCTACCCGCCGGCATGGTCCCCACGTCGACAGGAAATATTGCCTACGGACCACTGCCACCCTCTTCCAGTTCCTACTCCGGTGCCGACAGCCGAATTGGCGTCGCCATGCGTCCCAGTACCTACCCCATACCGCCGCAGCCAACCTCCCTGGCGGCTCCCCCGGCGCGAGATCCTTACCAGAGCGGCCAGTCGGCGACGGTGTTTCGCTAGACGACGGTAGACCAAGGGCAGAATGGCGGGGGAAATCGAAGTCCTGCACCTTCTCGCGGGCAGCGCCCCATTAAAAAAAATCGGATTTCTGCTGTCCGACGCGAATTATCCCGCATTTTCGTGATCCGATATCGATAAAACGATGCTTTCGCCGGTAGTCTCTGCGAAAATGCGGCGCAGCACGCAATTCCGCACCGTTCCAGTCGTCCCGACTTCGTAGCTCGAGGATCCTGCCATGCAATGGCGAGTCGCTTTCGTCGATTGCTCCCACTTCCATGTCGGCGACCTGATGCAGATGGTCCTTGCTCATCCCCGCGCCTCCTTGGAGGGGATCCACGATCCGGCACGCGGGCGAGCCACCCAGGTCATGGCGGATCTTGGGATCCCTGAATCGCTTTACGACCCATCTTTGGAGAACTTGCTGGATCGATGCCAGCCCCATCTGGTGGTCTGTTGCGGAGCGGCTGCCGATCACGCTGGGTGGGTGGAAAGAATCGCAAGGCCTGGCCAGTGGATTTTGGTCGAAAAGCCAATGGCCGCGTCGCTGGAAGATGCAGAGCGGATGGTGGTGGCTGCGCGGCAAGCCGGAGCGCATCTGGTCGTCAATTGGCCGCTGGCCTGGGATGCCGCTCACCGCACCGCCTATCGAGTCGCCGTTCGCGAGCGGCGGATCGGGGAGATTCAATCGGTTCATTACTTCGGTGGCAATCGCGGACCTCTGTGGCACACGTATGGGAAAGCCGAGCGAACGCAGCAGCAGGTCGATCAGGAAAAGCCAAGTAGCTGGTTCTACCAACGTTCCAGCGGCGGTGGATCGCTGCTGGACTACCTGGGTTATGGAACCACTCTAGGGACCTGGTTTCTGGAAGGCCGGCTCCCCATCGACCTGACCAGCGTGACGGATCGACCTGCAGACCTGGAGGTCGACGAGCATTCGATTACGATCTGTCGATATCCTTTTGGTCTCTCGCGCATGGAAACCCGCTGGGGCACGTTCACCGACCCCTGGAATCATCCGACTCAGCCACCCTGCGGATTCCTTCTGGTGGGATCCGAAGGAACACTCCGCAGCGATGACTATGCGATGCATCTAGTGCTCCAGGATGCAGTCCATTCTGAAGGCATGCGCCTGGGAGTCGATACGCTGACCGAGGTCGACTCCAATCCCATTGCATACCTTTTGGACTGTTTCGAAAGGAACGTGCCGGCGACCGGTCCGCTCAGTGAAGAAATCTCCTGGAGCGGCCAGAGAATGGTCGAAACAGCCTTTCAGTCAGCCCAGCGTGGGACCACGCTACCATTGCTAGGCAGCGAAGCGACCTCGAGGCTCTTCCCACAGTCGATCGATCGTTAATCGGCCATACCGTTGATCGCATCGATCAGGCAACGCAATCCTCCTGCCTGACGGCGATCCAGCCGCATCGCCAAACGAGGCAACTCCGCCAATTCCGGCTCATTGGCCTCCTGCCGGAACGCGGATCTCTGTTCGATCTCCCCTTCCAGAAGCAAATGAGCAAACTGCCGATTGAGTCGAACGAGTTGGGAGGCGGAAATCGGCCTTTGGATCCGAAGCACCAACCGCGATCCAACATACCGCATGCTGTGGTAATTCCTGTAGAAACGGAGGATCTCATCCACCGCATCGTCCGCACGATCGACGATGCGGAACAGATTTCGATCTTGCAGACCCACCCACCCGGTCGCTTCCAACTGCTCTCGATAAAACTCCTCAAAATGGCGCCAGAACCTTCCCGCAGGAGCATCCAGAAGGACCAGAGGAATCATCGTTTGCTTACCCGTCTGCAGCAGCGTCAGCACTTCTAGCATCTCATCGAGAGTGCCAAAACCACCGGGGCAGGCGACCGCAGCACTGCATTCTTTGACGAGCATCAATTTGCGGGTAAAGAAGTACTTGAATTCGATCAGCTTTGGATCGCCATCGATGTAGCGATTGGGGCGTGCTTCGAATGGAAGCTGAATGTTCAGCCCCATCGACATGTCGCGGCCAGCGCCCCGGTTGCCAGCCTCCATGATTCCGCCACCCGATCCGGTGACGACCATCCAGTCGTGCCCCGCCATCATCGATGCAAACGACTGGGCCTGTTGGTACGCCGGGTGCGTCGCTGGGGTCCTCGCCGAACCGAAGAGCGTCACTTTGCGGCGCCGTCGATAGGGGCTAAAAATGCGAAATGCATCATGCAGCTCCGAAGTGGCTCGGTGGAGAATCTTCAGGTCGCCCCGATCGATCGACTCCCGCTCCAACTCATCTGCCAGCTTTCGCATCGCGGCGATCCAGTCGCGCGAGGCATCGTCGGATGACGATTCATCGGCCGGTTGCGGGCGCTGCTTCTCATCCTCTCCCAACGCCTCCGGAAGCAATGGCTCGGAAGACGATTCCGACGATCCGCTCATCAAGCCGCTCCGATTTCCTCTGCCCCTCACCTCGCTGGCTGTTCTCCAGGCTGGCAGTCCTCCAGCCGTGCCGGCCTCCGATGTCGATCAGCGGGTCCCGGAAGCCGCTACCAGCACGTCGATGAGATCGCGAGGCACCTGAAGGAGGTCATCCGCGAAATCACCGAGAAAGGCTCGCTGCGGGTCGCTCGCACATTGAACCAGCCGCTGAAAGTCTCGAAACGTGATCGGGACGCGATCCGGCAATGCGACTCCCGCGCTCGTTGTCCCTCCAGCCGAAAAAGAACCAGGCATCTTCGATCCGCTTTGCAATCGATATTCCATCGCTGGAGGGCTCCGTCATTTGCAGGTAGTTGAGTGAGCGACTTGTGGGGAGCAGGGAATCAGCCGGAGATCTCGCAATCGACTCCGATCGCGTCTCCTCCAGAGCCTCATTCCAGCTCACCCTTTTATCCCTTAGGCAGCTTCAGCATCGACTAGGCGGCAACCCGAGCATCAGGGATTCCACCAAACTTTTCCGGTTCCACAAGATAGGAAGAATAGGAAGCTTGTATGGAAGGAGCTTGCGATCTGCTTGACAAGGGGGGTTGGTTGCCCTAGATTCCGGAATCCTGCAGGTTTTTCTATCTATCTCTCGCCTCGCTCCTCTGCGCGCCACATGGATGTTGGCTCGGCTTACGGGGCTCATGGGTTTCGTCTATTTATGATCGATCTGAAAGCGATTGCGCGGTCGCTTCGCGCATCGGAAGAATCCCTGCGGCGTCCGCTGGAGTTGTTGCGACAAGGGTATTCTCCCGCGTTCCTTGCAACCTATCGGTCCGACGAAATCGGGCAACTCGACTACCAGACGCTGCGCCGACTCCGAAGCGCCCTTCGCTATCAGGAGCGATTGGAATCGCATCGGGAGATGGTAGCAGAGCAACTGCGGCGCGACGAGCTTTGGAATGACGCCTTTGCACCGCTGCTGATTCAGGCGCGGTCGGTTGCCGAAATCGATTTGCTGACCCGTGGCATTCGCTCCCGGAAAGGAGCACGTGCCCTAGCGGAAAAGCAGCCTGAGGTTCCAAAAATCGGCCAGGCGCTGCTGGCTCTTCAAGGCGCAGGTCCCCTGGACGTCGAACAGTGGGTCGGCCAGCAGGCAGGAGTAGGTCAAGAGGACGCCAGAGCGCTGACAACGCAGGTGCGGCGCTGGATCCAACTACTCCTCCACGAAGACCCTGTTCTGATGGACCGGATCGCGTCAGCGCTCCGTCGACGTTCACAGGTCGCGGTCGAAATCCTCCCCGACAACCACGAACAGGCGAATGAGAGTGGCGCGGTAGAAACGCCTAGCGACTCCCCGGAGCCATCCGTCAATGGCCAGACTCTACCCGAAGTGACCGGATGCGGCTTTGGACGACTGATCCAAGACCAACCAGGTCCGCACGACACGGAGAATCTGCCAGGCTTGGATGGGACAGCATCGGTCTCGCAACCACAACCGGTTGCCTCGGCGGAGTCGTCGCTTCCCACCCAGCCACCTTCGACCGAACCTACTGGCTCGGACAACGGCTTGCCCGAGCCACCGGAAGCGACTGCCAGTGACGAACAGGCGAGTTCGGGACCGGTGGATCCGACGACGGAACGATCGGACTCAATCGATGAGAATGTCCGCTTCGGTGCGGCGAAGTCTGGCCCCTTGCGCGGTGGCAAGAAGTCGAATGCCAAGAGCAAGACACCGGCTCCACGCAGCGCCGCCAAACTGTCACCTCGGCAAAAGCGACGTCGCTGGCTTCGTGGCATCCTCGACAGCTACTCCAAGCTCCGAGGTCCGCTCGACCGACTGACCCCCTACCAGATTGTCATGCTGGGACGCGGCACTCGCTCCCAACTGACTCGACTGGTCTGGCAGTACGACAATCCTCCCTTGATTCAGGCGGCCAGGGAGCTTCTGGCTTCGGCCAAACATCCCGCCGGTCCCTGGTTGGATGATCTGGTGGTCGAAGCGATGAACAAGCAGATCCTTCCCAAGCTGGAACAGGATCTGTTTGCGGAGTTCGAGGAGAAAGCGCAGCATGCTTTGGTTGAGCGAGCGGTGGAATCGTTACAGAGCTCGCTGCAACAGCGACCGGTAACGGGGCGCACCATTTTGGCGATCGATTCGGTTGGCCCCAAGTCGGCGCCAATCGCCGTGATCGATCCCCAAGGGAACGTATTGCACACCGACGAGCTACCAGCCAGCAGCAGTCGCAAGGATCTGGTCGCAACCAATGTCGTCCTGCTGGGCGAGATCATCCACCGCTACAAAGTCTCTCTGGTCGCCCTTTCAAATGGTCCGGCTCGGCGATTCCTGATTCACACGATCAAGCAACTGTTGGAGCAGTCGGGCGGGAATGTGACCTGGACCATGGTGGACCGCGCGGGTGCCGATGCGTACTGCGCAACACGGGAGTGCTTGGCGGAACTACCGACTCAATCTCGCCGCCATCGCGCGGCCGTCTGGCTAGCGAGGAAACTCCAGGATCCATTAGCTGAATTGCTCAAGGTCGATGCGGCTCGACTTCGCCTGGGAAGTTTTCAGCGGGAAGTTCCCGACACCCTCCTGGAACAGGAACTGGAGGAATCGGTCCGCGACACCATCGCCAAGCGAGGTGTTGATTATTGGTCGGCCTCCAAGGAACTGCTTCAGACCCTGCCTGGTATCACGCCGGAAATCGCCGAAGCCCTGGTCGACTTCCGGCAGGAACAGCCCGAGGCGACTCGTCAGCAGGTCGCCGACCGGATGAAGGAGAAATTTGGCGACACCACCTTCCGGCAGTCGTTAGGATTCCTCCGAGTCTTCGGGAGCAGTGAGCCGCTTGATGGCACTTCCGTCCATCCCGAGGATTACCGATTGGCTCAGCGCCTGATCGCTCAAAACCTCTTCCCAGCACCTTCGCCTAACCCCGAGGGGTGGACCAAGCCGACCCTGGTTGCGGCACCGGCAACCGTCGTGGACGCTACCGATGCGTCGATGGAAGCAGGCACCGCCACGGAGAGCGTCGAGCCTTCGGAGGGGTTTGGGGAAATCAGTTCCGAGGATGCCTCCGAAGCTCCAACCGATACCGCCAGAGCAGAAGCGTTGACGGAAAGCCCTTCCGAATTGCCAGGGGAGACGGAACCCGAGGAGCCGGCGGTGACTGCCGAGGAGATGGCGGAAGCAGCGGCCGCATTGGCGGAAATCGATTCGTCGGATGATCCAAGTGAGGCGGAGGCAACCGCCTCCGCAGGCGAGTCGGCAGCCGATTCAACGCAAGCTGCGTCCCAAGAGCCATCATCGGCTCCGATTCCACAGGTCCGAATGATTCGCTGCCACGTCGATGCACCTGTCGCCGACTCGGCGTTGGCGATCGATGTCGAGAAGTTGGCTCGCAGTTGGCAGGTCGGGCGGGGGCGACTGCGCTACGTCGCTCGGGCCCTTCAACAGCCACATCGAGATCTTCGCGACAACCAGCCAGGAACACCTTTGTTGGACGGCGTTCCGACGCTGGAAAATCTCCAACCCGGCATGTCGGCTTGGGCCGTTGTGATTGGAGTGGCCGATTTCGGAGCCTTCGTTGATCTAGGTCCCGACTGCAGCGGTTTGATTCACATCAGTCGCCTTTCGTCTGATTTCATCAAGGACCCCAATCAGGTAGTCCAGGTCGGAGACTTGATTCAGGTCTGGGTGCTGAATGTCGACTCCAAGCGACGCCGTGTGGTGCTCTCAGCGATCTCGCCTCAATCGCTGGAGGCGAAAGAGAAGCAGGCAGCGGCGATGGCGGCCGAACGGATGCAGCCCCGACGCGATGGGCGCGACAACCGGGACGGACGAGACCGCAATGCCAAACCAGGGGCTCCGCGTTCCCAGGGGAGCGGCCCACCTCGAGGTCGGTCCGATCGCGGTGGCCCCGGAGGTCGCTCGTCGTCCGGCCCCGATCGTGCTGGTGCTGGTGGCGGTGGTGGCGGCCGCGGTGGCAATGGCCGTTTTCAGCAGGGACGCAAGCCGCAGCGGGCGGAGAACCATGAGTCGTCCAATACGGCACCGGCCACCAAGCCCAGCCCGAAAGTAGAAAGGCCCAAGCCCTCGGCACCGATCAGCGATGCGATGCAAAAGGGGAAGGAGCCACTGAGATCCTTTTCCGATTTGATGCAGTTTTACCAAGGCAAACGCGAAGAGCCATCGGCTACGGGAGCTCCTCCCAACCAGGAGCCATCCCCTTCGGCGGCTCCCAATCCGGCGGAATCGGCTGAGGGGTCGGATGTCTGATTTCGAGGAACGGCTCCGGCAGGCGATCGAGCGGGGAAATCAGAAGGGGAAAGAGGCGGGGCGCGACGAAGCCCTTCGCCGGGAAGAACTGGATCGTCTGCGGCGACTCCACACGCAGTACCGCCTGGAGTTATCCGAGCAGATCGAGAAGGTTGTCCGCTCGCTGGCCGATTATGTCCCTGGGTTTCGCTACGAAACCGTCTTCGGGGAAGGAGGCTGGGGGGCCGCCTGTTTCCGAGACAACCTGCGGATGCAGGCGGGCGTGCGACGGACAGAGTACAGCCGCCTGGAGATCGCCGTCCGGCCGTTTCACGACCTAGCAGTGCTCGATCTGCACGCCAAAGGAACGATCGCCAACCGCGAGGTGTTGGTCCGAACCTTCTTCCAGCCGATCACCGAAGCCTCTTTGGATCCATTCCGGAAAGCGATCGACAGCTGGGCACTGCAATACGCCGAACTTCTTTCGACGCATGGGGGGTGAGCAGAAGTCGGTCGCAGGCTAGCGACTCGATAGATGGCCCCCAGACCCCTTCCTGACTCAAAGATCGACGGAGCAGCATTGGGGACTGCTTTGCTGCTCTCGGCACCGGAAAACTTCCGTAGCGCAAGACGCCCTGATTTGACGCTCCTTTCTCCCGGGTCTCTCTGACCTTTCCGCCAAGACGACAACCTTCGCCTTGCGATCCGAATGCCTCTTTTCGCGACAGAGATCTTTGGGTATGCGCGATTCGGAATCGGCCGCTCTGCAGGCGAGCGACTGAAACGCTTCCAGGGAGTTTGGGCGAAAAAGCTATTGCCTTTTGCGCTAGAGATGCCTTACCATAGACGACGTTCATGCATAACGTATGCATCAACGTACATAGGGCAGGGTTTGTTGGGCATCGATTTCAGGAGGATCCGTGATGCAGATTGGGATTCGTTCGATCTTGGCATTGGGGGTATGTCTATTGGCATTCTCTCCAGCCCGAGCGGCGACGATGGTCGCTATTGGAGGCCATCTGGACATTGGGGTGGCGTATGAACCCGGGGGATTACACCTGCATATGCATGCGGAAGACCCACTGGATGCTTTTGGAGGCGGGACCATTGCGCCAGGGGAATTCGATTCCGATGCGTTCTACATCGGCGTGCCCGGACCATCGTTCCCGCGTCCCGCTGGGGCTCAGTGGGCATTCCTCAGCGCCACTTCAGGAGATCCTATCTTCTACCTGCCGGAAAATAGCGATCCGGCAAAGCCATTCCTCGGTTTTGCTACAGAGGAACTCGATCCACTGGATGGCTGGACCAGCATGCAGTGGGAACTGGTGGGAGCGACCAACTCCCTGGGGGGAGCATCCCACGTCTCCATTTGGAGCTCGGATCCCTTCGGTAGCCCCGTCCTCCGCGCCTCGACGCTGGATCCCGCTGCCGACACCTGGGCTGGTTCGATTGGGTCGCACGTTCACTACAACGTCGGATTCAATCAGGAAGGACTCTATGAAGTGGTTCTTCGAGCGACGTTGACCAACAACGGTAGTGGTTCCATCGCCGCAGGAACGTATACCGAAGACGCGACATTCCTCTTCGCCGTCGGTGACTCCAGCATCGCATCGGTGCCCGAACCGGGGACGCTGGTTGCGGTTGGGTCGTTGATGGCCACCATGGGCTGGCGCCGCCGCCGAGCCCGCATGGGGTGATCGGCCAATGGTTCGGTTGCTTTCTTGTGGATCTTCAGCGGCCCTGGATCTTGAAGACCAGGGCCGCCTCGACCGACAGCTTATGCATCCTGAGGCAACATTCTGATAGGTATCGACCAACACCGAGATAGCGACGATGATCCAACTCGATTCCACCAATAGGCTTCCTGTCACACTGCTTTCGGGGTTCCTGGGAGCCGGCAAAACAACTTTATTGCAGCAACTGCTGACCCAGTCCCATGGGCTGCGGCTGGCGATCATCGTCAACGACATGAGCGAATTGAATATCGATGCGGCGCTGATCCGCAGCGATTTGCCTTCGGTCCATCGGACCACGGAAACGCTGGTGGAGATGAGCAATGGATGCATCTGCTGCACCCTGCGAGAGGATCTACTCCTGGAAGTAGCCAACTTGGCCCGATCGGGTCGCTTTGACTACCTAGTGATCGAATCCTCTGGGATTTCCGAACCGATGCCGGTGGCAGAGACCTTTACGTTTGAGGACCAGTCAGGGCAGACCCTCGGTCAGATCGCGTTCCTAGATACTCTCGTGACGGTAGTCGATGCGAAGAACTTCCTGCGCGACTTTGGATCCGAGGATACCGTGGTCGACCGCCAGGCAGCGGTGAACGACGAGGACCAGCGTACCATCGTCGATTTGATGATCGAACAGATTGAGTTCGCCAACGTTCTCCTGCTGAACAAGATCGACCAAGTGTCACCAGAAGAAAGAAAAACGCTCCGTGCGATTCTCAGTTCCCTGAATCCCGCAGCCCGCATCCTCGAAGCCAGCTTTGGCAAGATCGACTACTCCGAGGTGTTAGGAACCGGGCTTTATCGCGAAGAGTCAGCGTCAGCGCATCCGGGGTGGCTGGAAGCACCTCGCCATTCCGGTGCCTCCGAGGCGGATGAGTACTCCGTCCGGTCCTTTGTGTATCGCGCCCAGCGACCTTTTCATCCAGATCGACTGACCAGGGCGCTGGACGAAGAGGAATCGCTTTTCGATGGTGTCCTGCGCAGCAAAGGCTTCTGCTGGATTGCCTCGCGACATGATGAGGCCTTTGAGTGGGGGCAGGCGGGCGTTTCCCTGCGTCTGCTTCCGGCGGGACTCTGGTGGGCTTCAGCCCCCACCGAATATTGGCCGGAAGATCAGGCCACCTGCGAAAGGATCCGATCGATGTTCCAAGGAGAGTACGGTGATCGCCGACAGGAACTGGTCTTTATCGGAATCGATATGGATGAGTCAGCAATTCGCTCCCATCTGGACCATTGCCTGCTCACCCCACAGGAGATGCACGAGGGACCAAGTGCTTGGAGCACCTGGGAGGACGGATTCGGCGACCAAGAGGAGCAAGCGACAGAACCATGGGAGGAGCGGGAAGCGGCTGGCGACTGATTGGCTTTTTGCAGAAGCATCGCCAGTCCACGGAGGCATGCTGGCGTGGACCGGTTTCACGTCACTGGGCTCCCTTACGCTCGCTGGATCTCCAGCAACCGATTCGCTCCACCATCCTTAGCGCACCTAACGATGCCAGCATCGCAACGGCAGGGATGGCGGGGGCTCGCATCCGCATGTTGCTCCAGTAGACAGCGTGAACGGCCGAAAGAGCCAGGATGGTGGCGAGAGCTGGCCACCAGGCGATCCAGTAGGACAACCCGTCCTTCTCTGATGAGATCCAGTTCCTTGTCCCGACCAGCGATGCTAGCCCCACCAGTCCCAGCAGTGTCTGAGCGGCGTAGATGACACCGATAAGGATTCGTGACTTGATGCTGCTGGCATCGACTTGCGGCCACCATGCCCACAGCCATCCCAGTCGCGCGAAGCAGCTTTTGGCAAAGACTCCAGGCTGCTCCATGATGGTCTGCTTGGCCAATTGGTTGGCGTAGCGATCCATCTGCGGCTCGGTGGCCCGCGACTCCTTCTGAAATGCCTCTCGCTGCTGTTGCCATCGCCGATGAAACGGCTCGGGATCCCAGCATCGCGAATAGCTTCCTGCGCGGAAGTGTTCGTAAAGCGATGGATTGTTGGCCAGGTAAAGGGTGAAACCACCATGAGTGGTCATGACGATCGGACGCCCAAGCTGCTGGTGATTTCGGATCGCCCAAGGAGCTGCCAGCATTAGCAGTCCCACTGTCATAGCGACCAGCTGCGATCGATAGACAGCGCGACAGGCGTGCGTTTTCGCCCCAAGTCCCATGGCCAGCAGGACGGCCAGCATCCCCAGCACCGCTGGCCACGCGGTGGGGCGGCAGAGCACCGCTAGGCCGGCGATCAAGCCCGCGACCAAGGCCCACGCGATACCGCTGCCTTTCGGCCACACCTGCTTGCCGCCATCGGCCTTTCGCGATGGCTCCAGCATCCTCAGCCAGCTCCACCATCCCAGCAGCCCAAGGAATGTCGCCAGCGTTTCGGTCATCACCAGCCGCGACTGATTCAAGAGGATCGGGTCGCATGCCACCAGCAAGGTGGCAAGCCCAGCAAAAAACCTTTGGGATGTTTCACTGGACCTGGGCATTGAGATGCCCGCCAGTCTCCCCGCCACGATCGCCGTGAGCAAACAGGTCGCAAGGCCTAAGAGCAAATGCAGCGATCCGATCGCCAATGGGGCCCTTGCATCGTCTTCGATTGACCCGCCCAGCAGGTGCAGCAGCCAAGGATAGAGGGGAGGCCGGTAGGCGCTGGGCTGGATGGCCCCGGAGGCATCGGGCAGTCCAAAGGTGCCCCAGCGTGCCCACGAGGCTGCGTAGGCTCGATAAGCATCGGGATCGGCTGTCAGCCCCTGGGCGCCAACGAAGAGGACAGCACTTCGAACCAGCAGTACCATCAGTACCACGCCGGCCCAGAATCTGGCGTCCGAACTCTTCACGGCTGGGATTCCTCGGAAAAACTTGCGGAGGAATCCGCCGCTGAACCCGCTCCCTTGCTGTTAGCTCCAGGCACAAACCACCTGCGCAGCTTTCCCGCTAGAGGTTCCCATCCGTCGGCAGCCCGCTCGAAATCCACCTCCATCCACCGCAGGGAAGCGACCGGCGAGGAAGACGCTGGAGTCTCCCCAGAGGGCCAGATGGGGAACTGGGAACCGAGCGCCATCGTCAGCCTTTTTTCTGTTTCCTGATCGATCAATCCATCGGCCAGCCACTGGGCAGCGATCGGGTGCGGCGCATTTTTCAGGATCGCGACCGTCCCAGGAATGAACAACGTGCCGATCGCCTCCCGATCGTCCGAGCCGGTTGGCTGGTCGGGAAAGATGATCTCCACCGGAGCACCTTGCTCTTTGGCCACCTGAGCGTCATCGGTATCGGTCAGACCGAAAGCGACCTGTCCGGAGGCAACTGCATCGGCCACCTGCTTGTTGCCTGATAGCACCAAGGCATTGGCAGCGACCTTCTGAAGAAAGGAATCGGCCTGATCTCCCATGCGACTGGCCAGCACGGCAAAGTGGGTTGCCGTGGTGCCAAACATCGGAAAGGCGACCGCGCATTTCCCTTTCCACTTGGGGTCGGCAAGGTCCGACACGCGACTTGGTCGCTCCTTGCCCTCAGGAATCGACTTGGTATGGACCAGCAATACCCTGGCCCGGGGAGCAAAACCGATCCAACTGCCGTCGCTAGCAAGGTACCCCGGCTTCCAACCAGCGGGAATCTTCCATCGACGGGCCTGCAACATGCCAGCTCGCTGCAGCCGAATCGTATGCAGAATCTCGCCATTCCAAAAAAGATCGCAACGTGGATTCTTCTGCTCCTCCATCAGCCGAGTCACCAGCCCCAGCGTCTTGGAAGCTTCGACATCGAATTGCCTTGTGATCGTGATCTCAGGCCGACGCCGCTCGAAGGCATCCAGCAGTGGAGCTGCATATTGGCGATCGACCGAAGTGTAAAGCACCACCTCCTTCTCTGGCTGTGGGACGCAACCGGTTCCCATGCAGCCGATCCCCAGCCAAAGCCACATCCAGGACCAACGGGAACCTAGCCGAATCCCCCACCATCCGCGCGATCGATCCATCGAACCCAACTCCAGGAAATCTGCCGGCTGCCTTTGATCCCATCGGCCCTGACTTCAGGCCCCCTTTGGCTGATCATAATCGAGCGCCGTGGGACTGACAGCCTAGGGATGCGCGATCACCCACCATCTGGCGATGGATGGTGACGGTCATTTTTTACCATTCAGGCCAACGTCAGGTAGCCAACAACGATTGGATCCACCGCACTTGTCGTACTCGTACTCCTACTAAGGCCTGACCGCCGGAGGCGGACGGCCGGTACTCGTACTCGACAGCCCGATACAAGACGAACTGCACACCGCGAAGCACGAGAATGAGCACGAGCACGAGCACGAGCACGAGCACGAGCACGAGCACGAGTAGGAGTAGGAGTAGGAGTAGGAGTAGGAGTAGGAGTAGGAGTAGGAGCACGAGTAGGAGCACGAGTAGGAGCACGAGTAGGAGCACGAGTAGGAGCACGAGTAGGAGCACGAGTAGGAGCACGAGGTAGGAGCACGAGGTAGGAGGCAACAGCTAAGCAAGGTACGATAGTCGTTTCGCGCGGGATCGATTGTCAGAAGTCCGATGGCGTCAGGCCAACGTGGGGGGATAGGATGAACCAATGGTTGGATCGAGTCCTTGGTCTGGCCGCCAATGGGTGGGTGGCCCCGTCGATGAGGAGAAGGATCGCATGGTTTGTCGCGATCATCTGCCATGCCATTCCCCTGCCGGCGCAGCAGGTTCCCCCCGGCATCGCAGACCTTCCGGGAGAGGTGATTCCGCTCGATGTGGAAACGAAGCCCGCTTTCCTGGCGCTCCCCAAGCCAGAACTCCGCATGAAGCCACAGCCCTGGGTGATGTATGCACCCACACTGGCTCCCTATCCCGATGTGCATGAGCGATGGATGCATGAGCGATTCCTTGCGGCAGGAATTGCGGTGGCGGGGATCGATGTGGGGGAAGCCTATGGCAGTCCCCAGGGAACGCAGGGTCTGGACCAGCTGCATCGGTACCTGACCACGACCTACCACCTCGCCCATCGCCCATGCCTGCTGGCCAGAAGTCGTGGGGGCCTTTGGATGCTGGCATGGGCAGCGGAACATCCCGATCGAGTCGCTGGTCTGGCAGGGATCTATCCAGTCTTTGATCTGCGCGCTTACCCTGGATTGGACCGTGCCGCGGGAGCTTACGGGCTTTCACCTAACTCCCTGGCAGATCAACTCGATCGATTCAACCCCATCGCCAAAGCTCAGGCGCTGCTGGATGCATCGATACCGGTTCACCTGATCCATGGGGATGTCGATCAAGTGGTCCCACTGGAAAGCAATTCACTGGCCTTGGCCAAACGCTATCGGGAGGCAGGTAAGGGGGAGCTACTCCACTTGGAAGTTGCTTCAGGGCAGGGACACAACATGTGGGAAGGTTTTTTCCGAAGCCAACCGTTAGTGGATTTTGTGATTGCACGCGCCAAGGAAGCATCCCACTGATCGATTCGTGCGGAAGGGCAGCAGGCGCCTTCATCTTGCGATCACTCCCAGTCTTCCGCCTGCCGGCGTCCCATTTCCACCATGCGCAAATACTGATCGTCGCAGAACTGATCGGTCATCCCCGCCAAGTAGGCACCAACCGCCCAGGTCACCGAATGCTCCTGAGCGAGTTTCTGGAAACGCACCGGAAGGCGTTCGGGAGCCTTCTCCAGAAGCAGGAACAGCTGCCTCAGCCGATCCGTCGCTCGGTTGCGCATCGCGATCAGCTTGGGGTGGCGATACACTTGTTCGAACAAAAATCGTTCCAACAACTTTTTCTCCGCTTCGATTTCCGGAGATAACTCCAGACGCAGATTCCTGTCCATCGCCTCCTGAGCCGACGAGACCGATTCCAGTCGTGGCCGGTTGTGCTGAAGGAAATCGGCGACCTGAAGATCGATCAGGGAATGGACCAAAAAACGCCGCCGATCGGGTTCCCGTTGAGGCGGCCTGAGCCCACGATCCAAGGCTCGCTGTACCAGCCTCTGGGTCGCCAAAGCCGACTCGTCCAGCAAACCCAGCTTCCAGGCATCGTCGACGTCGTGGGCGTCGTAGGTCATGCTGTCTGCCGCATCGACCACTTGCGTCTCCAGTAGCGGCGCCTGTGGCGATTGCTTGTCGGCCCGATGCGTCTGGCCGTCAAGCGTCTCCAGGGAAAGATTCAGACCAGGAAAGTCGGGATACCGACGCTCTAGTTGCTGCACCAGCGCCAAAGCAAAGGCATTGTGGCTGAATCCCCCTACCTCCCGCATCTGCTCGTCTAGCACGTCCTCGCCACAGTGACCAAAAGGGGGATGACCGATGTCGTGCAAAAGCGCCATCGCTTCGATCAGATCCTCGTTCAGCCTCAGGCTGCGTCCCAGGGTGCGGGCGATCGAGGCGACTTCCTGGGTGTGCGTCAGCCGCGTGCGATGGTACAGCCCCATGTCCCCCGTAAAGACCTGCATCTTGCCGCTCAGTCGGCGGAATGCTGACGAATGCAAAATGCGATCGCGGTCTCGTGTGAAGGGACCACGGTACGGATGAAGCGGTTCGGGGTGAACGCGGCCTCGGCTCGCCAAACTGGAAAAGCCATAAGCAGCCAGCAGCTTCGACTCCCGCTCGGCCCACTCCCAGCGATCATCGCTCATCGATTGAGTTTCCCAAAGTGCATCGGTCCTTCCATTCGGTGGGGATCCAGCCGAGCGGCACATTGTCTCTAGGATTGGCTAAGAGCAATCAACCGTTCGTATGATTCTGCCTCTTGGATCGACGGAGGGAAAGATCGGTTCCCGGAACTCGCTCCCGAGAAATTCACTCCTAGGACCGCGCAAGGACCGCCGTCCCAAATGGCTCCTGCAGCGGCTCCAAGAAAACCCACCGATCCTGGGGCGATCGATCACGGTCCTGTCAGCTCGGAAAAGCTCCCCTCCAGCAGCATGCCCTCTAGCAGGGCTTCCGACTGGCGAAGTTCCCGAAGGGTATCGAGGAAATTCAGGTTGGTCTGGACGTACGTGCGCTGGGCAGTCAGGTAGTTGACATACCCTTGCTCCCCTGCCGCATACGCGCGACGACTCAGCTCCAACGCCTCACTGGCCGCTGGCAGGATCTGTTCCTGGTAGCGTTGGTACTGCACCAAGCTGTTCCGATAGCGTTCCATGACCGGCGCCAGCCGCACGGTGAGCTGTTGTTCCAGCCTGGCCAGTGCGTGCTGCGCTGCCTGCAGTTGATGATACGCCTCACGAATCGCGCCCTGATTGCGATTCCACACCGGTAGCGGCAAGGAGACTGCGACGCCTCCATCCGACCTTCCGCCGATGCCGTTGTCCCGGTAGTTGACCAGTCCATTGACCGTCACATTGGGACGAGGCATCACCTGCTCGCGGGCCAGCGTCCGCTGGGCTCGATCGATCTCCGCGACCGCGACAGCGATCTCTGGACTGGCGGTGCGAAGTTGTGCCAACAAGGTTTCGAAGACGAATTCCTGCGGCGCGGCTTCCAGCGTCCCATCGACCGCCTCCGGAAACTGGGGATCCAGTCCTGTGAGCGTGGCCAACAACTGCCAAGCAGCTTGAGCCCGATTCGTCGCTGTCTCTTTGGCGATCAACGCCTGCTGCGCCTCGATCGACGCTTGCAGCAAATCGGCCTTCCCCACCTCCTTCGCCTCCACCAACTGCCGCGCTGCCGACTCGCCCTGCTGGCTGATCCGCACCAAGTCAGCAGCCACCTGCTCGCGACGCCTTGCGACCAAAAGATCGTAATAGGCGATGCGCACATCGGTCGCCACCCTCTGCCGAATGGCAGAGAGCTGCTGCCTAGCCTTGGCCATCTCCGCCGCCACGACTTCCCGCTGGCTTCGCAACTTGATCGGACGCACCACCTCCTGCCCTACCGCGATCCCATCCTGCTCCGCCAACCCCCTCGATCCCAACTGCTGTCCCTCATACCCGACGATCGGATTGGGCTGGATCCCGACTTGCCAGTACCGTCCAGAAAGCGCCTGAACATTGGCCTGCTGCTGAAGCAACGCGGGATGCCGCTGCATCGCCTGCTCGGTCAGCGACGGCAACGTCCAGATCGATCGAACCTCCACCCCTTCCGACGGTGCGGCAACCATCGATTCCACAAGCGGCAGTTCTTGTGCCAACCTTTCCTGGGCCCATGCCATCGGGCAAGCGGCCGCAGCGACTATCCAGCCCATCGCCATTGCGGCTCGACCCGGCGAGGACAGCCATCGACGCTGGCAATAGGCCTCCAAGCGACGGAAACCTTCGCGACGAGGATCCGGCCTTCCCACGCTAAGGCGTTTTCGCTGATCCATGCTGATTTCCACCCCAGTTAGTCGATCCATCGCGACGCTTCGGCCGCAAACCATCCCGAGTCCCCGCATCTCGAATCCGTCTGTCATGGATCGAACCTCATGGGCCTTCGAGGCCATCCAATTCGTTTCCACCGCCAGAGACATCCCAGTTTGGCAATGCCAGCGTTTCGGTCGTTCCGCGATCTAGACGGCATCGCGATCCTTGGAATTCTCTTGAGGCTTGGCCCATCCATCCGGTTGGATTGGACAGGTCCATACGATAGTAGGATTCGGAATCCAAAGGGAAGGAAGGGAGAATTGCCTTGGCCAAAGTTCAGGGAAACGACAAACCGGTAGCGCTGGTGACCGGAAGTGTGGCGCCGCGCGTGGGACGGGTGGTGGCGGAGCATTTGGCGCGACGAGGCTACCGCCTGGCTCTCCATTCGCATCGCCCAATTCCAGAGTCTCAAAGGCAATGGCACCAACCGGCGATGGAGTCGGATGAACTGCTGTGGCTTTCGGGACCGGTGGAATCGGAGCAGGACGTGGAGGCGTGGGTCGGATCGATTGGGGATCATTTTGGACGCATCGACGCGGTGGTCACATGCGCGGCGATCTGGGATGCTGCCCCCCTGGTGGAAACGTCAGTCGAACTGATGCGACGGCAGTGGGAAGTCAATGTTCTTGGAAGTTTCCTCATCGCAAAACATTTCGGCCTAGCGATGACTCGGCAAGAACAAGGGGGCAGCCTGGTGCTGGTTGGCGAATGGGCATGCGATCGCCCCTACAGCGACCACATCGCCTATCTGACCAGCAAAGGAGCGATCCCTACACTGACGCGCACCCTGGCCATTGAATTGGCCGAGCGAAATCCGAGGGTGCGAGTCAACGCGATCCTGCCAGGCCCGATCTTGATGCAGCCGGGGGTCAGCCCCGAAGTAACTCGGGCTCTGGTCGAACAGTCCCTGGTCCAGCGGGAAGGGACTCCCGACGATTTCGCTCAGGCAGCCTGCTTCTTGATCGAACAATCGTTCACAACCGGCCATTGCCTGGCGCTCGAAGGTGGTCGACTCATTCGTTCCGGCCCTGTCAGCGATGGCCTAGCGCACCCCGTTCATCGCCATGGCAGCTTGTCCTGACTTCAACATGGCCTGAAGCCTCCAAGAGCCACGAGAACACGGTATCTCCCATCCTTCCTTTCCCGGTTCAAGGTGTTTAGCCGGGTTGCTCTGTCTGGTCCAGCACCCGGAAGCAACCCCTTTTCGATCCCGTTTCGAGAGAGCTTTGGCGGCCGAAGCACCTCTACCCTACAATGACAGTGTGGGTGGCTTTCCTGAAGCCAAGTGATCCAAGGTTCCTTTCTCCCTCTTGCTGCAAGGAGCGATCGATATGGCAATCCTTCGCTGTTTTTTGTTTCCTGCAAAGACTCACCTCTGGGCCCTCGTCAGCCTCCTCTCCCTTGCCGTCGGTCTGCCAGATCGACCTCTGGTCGCTCAGGAATCGACTCAGGAGGCTCCCGTCGATGGGCTGGGTGAAGAGGTGCTGCCGGAGGAGGTTCGGTACCAGCGACTGACGAAGATGCTGACCAACGTCAAGCTGGTTGGCCACTTCACGATCGACGGCAAGCCACTGAAAGATCTTCAGGAGGAAGCCTATGAAATCAAGAGCGCCAAGAAGCTACCCGATGGCGATCTTTGGATGCTGATCTGCCGCATTCAGTATGGAGGGAAGGATGTGTCGCTACCGCTGGCGCTGCCGATCCAGTGGAGTGGCAATACGCCGGTTATCTCTTTGGAAAAATTCACGATCCCTGGGATGGGAACTTTCTCCGCGCGCGTGGTGCTGCATGACGGCAAGTATGCTGGGACATGGTCGCACGATGCCGTAGGCGGCCATCTTTTTGGAAGGATCGAACCGCTTTAGCATTTGGCAATCCGGTTCTTCGACCTGGGATTGGCAAAGCGCAACAGCTCTTCTGATATTCTTTTGGTTTTCCCCAGAAACTCTCGGCATTGGCGCGCGAACTGGGTCGTTTGGCCTGCATCGACGCCGGGGTGCAGCGCCGCAAAATGCCAGCTTCGAGAAGGTCCGCCTGATGAAGAACATGGGGATGCGATGGTGACTACGAAAGCGGACCGCTCCACGCCGTCGCGAAGGATCAGTCGCATGGTGTGGGTCGCGGCTCTTGGCATCGCGATGCTGTGGATTGTCGTCGTGGCCGGTCTTTCCACCCGTCATCATCTGGTTCTACTCTACAACACGCTTTCGTTCGTACCGCGATGGCAGGAGGCGCTTTCCGCCCCGGCAACGCTGTTTCTTTTTCCTTCGCTGATGGCGATCCTCTGGCTGGTGTTGATCAGTCAGTCCAGCAACACCGGAAGGATTGCCCGATCGATCTCGGCGCTGGCGATCGCCGCGGCTCCCAGCGGCCTTCTGGCCGTTGCGTCGATGATGAGCCTGGAGGTGACGACGGTTGGCAGTTATCTGGAACTCTTCTGGATCGCATGCTGGACCACGCTGGCTTTCGGCGCCGTTTCCGGGGAGATCTCCGACCGACTGGAGAGGGCTCCCAAGTGGATCGCAGGAGGTGCGATCGCCGCTGCATCGATCGTTCAAGGAGGTTGGTTCTGGCATCAATCGCACCAGGCGGCGATCGATCATCGGCTGGGCTACAACGATTTTGGTCATTTCGCGCAGCGCGTCATCCACACCGCCAGTGGCCGGGGTTGGTTGATGGAATCTCCGACGTTGCCTCCGTTCTGGGACCATTTCAATCCAGGGCTTTTGCTTCTGGTTCCACTTTGGAGGGCATGGCCTTCGGTCGATCTTTTCTTCGCGCTCCAAGGTTTCTGTCTAGCCGCCGGTGGATGGCTGGTCTATCTAGCCTCACGCGCTGCAGGGCTGTCGGTTTGGCCGTCACTGCTGTGGGGTACCAGTTGGCTGCTGCATCCCAGTGTGTCGCAGATGAATCTGGCGTACACCTACGGTTGGCATCCAGTGACCTTAGCGATCCCGCTGCTGCTGGCCGCATGGTGGCTGGTGGAACGCCGCAAGGCAGGATGGGCCTTGGCCGTCGCCTTGCTGGCCGCCTCGATGGAGGAAACGGTCGTCGTCGCCATCGCCGTCTGGACGGCAGGGCAGGCGCTGGCCACTTGGTGGACCGCCTCGCGATCGCAACAGGACGACTCGGGATCATCACACCTGCGATGGCAAACCTGGGCAGCGGTCTCTTTCAGCTCGGTGGTTGCCTTTCTAGCGATCTACCGTTGGAGCGGGATGGCCGAGTTTCAGACCGCTAGGTTTGCGGCACTCGGCGATACCCCTTGGCAGATCGTTCTTTCGCCGCTGCTGAAGCCCCAGGCCTTTTGGGGCCAGCTTCTGCACTGGCGCAGCCTCTGCTTCCTGCTGGCCTTGATGCTTCCCTGGTTGCCCTGGGGGGGCTGGAAGGGAATCCAACACTGGGGACCAGCGATGATTCCGCTAGGAGTCCTTCTTGTATGGGACCATGTTCCTGCCAAAAGTCTGGGATTCCAGTACCCCAGCACCCTGCTGCCGATGCTGATTGCAGCAGCGGTCACCACCAACGCGCGACCGTCATCCTCCCTCCGCCCCTGGAACGCCGCGCTCTGCGGCGTCGCATGCGCAGCTGTCCTTAGTCTCTTTTTGGGCCAGCTTCCCTGGAGTTCTCCCACGCTGACCGATGTCGAAGCGCGCAGCTATCCATCCGATAGCGGGCTTCGCCGAGCGACGCAGCCCGACGGCCAGTGGATCGCCAATTGGCAGTCGCGACTGCGTCAGGCCAATCAGCCTGTCCTTGCCACCGGAAGACTGGCAGCTGGGTTGGTTGGCGTTCCCGAACTGGAAACGGTGGGGCAGTATCGGGAACGCCGCAAGAAGCTCGACCAAATAGCCACTCCCTTACCGACCTCCCTGCTGCTCTACCAAACCCTGCTGCTCGACCTCCAGGAATCCTTCCAGCAGTCGCCTCAGCAGACCCAGGAGCTCCTTCAGGAAGCGCTCGCTGCCGGATTCACTCTGATCGAGCAGAAGTACGAGGTTGCGGTACTGAAGCGTCCTTAAGGTATCCCTAAGGCATGGAAGCGACATGTGGATTCCAAAGCTCTATTGGGTGTTTCATCCTCTCCGTGAAGCACGGTAGTCCATTCTGAGATCCAGCGTTTTTGTGGGGGACGACATCGCCACGCCGCGCGATTTGCCCGCGAACAGATCATGACCAATCGCAAACTGGCGTCCACGCAATGGCGTCCACGCGATGGCGTCAACGCTGCGATCGTTTGGGGTTGGTATTTTCCAGAGCGAACAGGCGGTGGTAGAGTCCCATGTAAAGCGGCAGAAGGTAGACGGTGCCGCTGCCCAGCTGTTGGCCACCCCCTCCCTGATCGAATCGCCAGGGGTCGGTGTTCCAGTGAGCGAAACTCCGCTCGTCCACCGGCAATACCTTTCCATCGATTCGATAACCTCGCTCCCCTGCGTTGGGTCGATCCCAGTCGATTGACTGCTGGGGTGGCAATCGGACCAGATCGAGTCGATGGCTGTTGGTGTGGCGCCAGTCGCATCGGTCCAGCGGAAAACGGATCAGTGTGTCGATCGCATCTTCGCGCCAATCCCCCCAGGGCATCAGCCGACTGGAGGGTCCTTCTTCAGCAAACTCCCTGGCAACCGCCGCATAAGCAAAGTGAAACAGCGGATTCCTCTCCGGCTGCTCCAGCATCCAATACTGATGGAAGGCCGTCAGGTAGGCGGTGCGCAGGGGAGGTTCTTTGGTGTACTTGATCAAGGAATAGAAGCTCATAAAGGCCATTTCATCATCCGACTGATTCCCCGATCCAATTCCGCGCTGCACCTTGGGGACCATGGCATTGATCGCATACGCATGCTGGCTGCGAAGCTTCTCTGCGACTTGGTGATACCGATCGTCCTGGAGCACGTGAGCGGCAACCGCTAGGTACGAAAGCATGCTGGCCGAATTCAGTCCCCGCTCGACCATCCAGGTGAAATCCTGATTGAGCGACGTGGGGTTGAAGTTGGCCCACCGCGTCGGCTTGCCGTCGTGGTCAACTAACGTGAAATGGTGTTCGATCAAATGATCCGTGAGCGCACGCACCACCGACTGCACCTTCTCCTTTCGGTCAGGTGTCTCAGCGACCAGATCGTAATAGAGCCCGTAGAAGAAGTAGTGGCCATCGAGCTCGTCCGAACTGGTATCTCCTTTCCAGTACCACTTGCCATCGGCCGACCGAGGCCAGCGCGGCTGAAGAGATTTCCAGAGCGGGTCGTTCTGCTGCACCTGTCGATCGCGCTGATCCTGCCCTTCATTGGGATCGCGGCCTCCGAAGGGAAGGACGGTGCGCGCCACATAACCTGCAGGGGGTGCCGGCTGACCGCCCTGCGCGACCTTCTGGAGAAACTCCAGGGCCCGCATCACGCGATCGGCTCGCTGGCGATGATCGTCTCGTCCACTCCAGCCATAAGCAAAGCACTGCGAAGCGCCATACATCGCAGTCCAAAGTCCATCGTTATCGTCGTCGCCAACCTCCACCTGTCTGCGATCTCCCGGCTTGGTCAGATGAGCCGTCGCGACATAGCCGAACTCGGTCCGCTGGATCAGTCGATCGATTTCGTCCTGGTAATGATCGGCCTTATCGATCAGACCCATCGGTTGCATGGCGATCGACCCCAGTCCCTGGTCGGTCGCCAGATAGACCGTCCCATCCTCATCGATCACGATCTGCTCGACTCGGTCTCCTGGTATCCAACGAAGTCCCTGACGGTAGGCAAAAGTTTTCTGGTCAGCGACGATCGCCCCGCGCGTGGTTCCAAACCAGACACGTCCATCGGGTGCTGCCGCAGCACAAAGGAATTCGTTCCAGGGAACTCCGTGGCGGCCTGATGCGAAAGTCCACTGGCCATCCTTCCGATGCGCGATGCCAGCCCGCGACCCGATCCAAAGATTTCCTGAGCGGTCGTAGGCGATCGCTCCTAGCTGTCGCCTTGCCCAATCAAGCCCCTGGTCGTCGATCGCCTCCACCACCTCCCAAGGCTCTCCCTCCTTCTGCCGCTCCTCCAGCCCCAGCATGGGATCGACCCTCGCGGCTCGACCATTCCCATGAAGGTCGACCGCGATCGCATTGGAATTGGCTGCCGATGGCGATGGATTCTCTGTACGAGTCCACTTTCCGTCGCTACGAGTCCAATGCCCCGCTTGGCCGCGCGCATGAAGAACTCCCTGGGGATCCAGCCACAGAGATCCTGATTCCATCGCCCCCACCTTGGGATGATCCGCTTCGAGATGGTGTGGAACTTCCTGGAGGAAAACTCCCACCGAATGCGATCGCGCAGGGGATGGAGTCCCGACATCTGGGGGCTTAGCCCGCGAAGCTGTTAGTGAAACGACAAAGCCAATCAGTACCCAGATCCAACTCGACAGCAAGGCAGGCAGACCATGGCGTGGGGGATTCATCAACATTGGCAGACCTTGTTGGCTTGTGAGTGGAAAAGAAAGAGTCAATGGACGCGATGGTCAGCCCACGGGACGGTCAGCCCACCGGAGGCGATCTGGAAGTGCTAACGAAAGGAATCCGGCAGCTTAAGGATCAGGCCGAGGGTAGGCAGACCAGCGACACGCCGGTTCGATACGAGGTGACACAGGCAGGGCGACCAGATCGGAATCCCACCGCCATACCAGCAGATCGCCCCAAGCCGTTCCGGCGGCGACCGATCGATCGTCGAGGAAGCAGGCACTGGTCAATCGCGTCCCCTCGGGCGCTTCCAGGACCGCCAACTCTTCGAAGATCGAACGCCTCTTCTTCTTCGCTTTCCCTTGATCGTCTTTTCCATCGTCTTCTTCCCGCGTCCCCATCCGCATCAATCGCAGTCGACTGGCTTCGGTCACCAGCAGGAGATCCTTGTTGCTGGCTAGTCGCATCAGATGGCGATGCATTCCATCGCGCCTGGCATCGATCGACTCCCCATGGTCGGCGGGCCAGCAGCGAAGCACCCCAGCATCGTCGTAGGTGCACGGTCGCTTGCCCAGAAACGCTCCCCCTCCCACGGCTCGGTCATGCCGATCGTACGCGGCGATCCACTCCTTCTCTTGCCGATCCCACGATTTGGCAGTGCGATCGCGCGAGGTGCAGAGCAGCCTTTTGCCATCCTGTGACCAGGTGACCGAAAGGATCGCATCGGCATGCGGTGTGGCATCCAGCACCAGACTGGCATCCTCACATCGACGCACCTCCAAGCGACCATCGCGGTGGGCGATCGCCACTTCCTTGCCTTCGGG
>Ga0315902_10002931_pt1 | contig 26036 bp, 21 predicted proteins | sample LakEriMetagenome_9_FD_203523 | JGI IMG/M metagenome (GOLD analysis project Ga0315902, IMG submission 203523) | Freshwater fungal communities from buoy surface, Lake Erie, Ohio, United States - Buoy 12 MA117 | ecosystem: Environmental > Aquatic > Freshwater > Lake > Lake biofilm | place: USA... | reverse complement strand
AAGATTGATGTACACCGAGTCTGTACTCTGTGGTGTATTCAGAAATACCAACTCTCCGCCGGGATTCAGGATATCTTCCAGTTCAAAGATCTGTCGTAACAGCCATTCTCGCTTCTCGACGGTATCCGAGTTCTCAGGTGTCTCAATATCGTCACAGATAATCAACGGGGCGTGATGCCCTGTCTTACTTGTGCCGATACCGCAGGACCACACGGTGGGATCTTTCTGCGGTCTGCTTCTTGCTCGGGACACGAACTGAAAGGCTCCGTCCTTGTCCCACTCACCCGGTCTCAGGTGTTGGCAGATGTCCATCGAATCCAGCATCTTGCGGCTCAGACCAATAAAGTCCTGAGCAAGATTAGCGACACCCGATACAACGATAATTGAGATATCGGGATCTTTGTACAACCTCCAGTTGGCGTAGGCCGCCGTGATGTAGGACTTGCCTACGCCACGCATACCTCGTACCTGTCGCTTTGCGGGGCCGTTGGCCAACCAGTCAGCGATGTCGTATTGAATGTAATCAGGCTCAGGCAGACCCATGGCCTGCCAAGCCAGATACAGAAAGTTTCTAAAGTCACCAGTAATTTCAGGAATAATCATAAAGAGGCATTCGATCTTTCGACCGAATGCTCCTGTGTTTACTTGAATGGGAGTTGAGAGGCGATCTCAGCCACTCTAGCTCCCGGAACCATGGGCTGATCAATCATGGCGGTATCCTCGCCAAGCAGACGCAATGCCGCTTGGTACAGGCCAGGGGTACACTTCTCGGGATCGTCAAGATCTCGAATGATGTTACCCACCAACTTCCGCCTCAGGGTGTCGTTCTGTGAACCGTCGAACTTACGCAGACGCATCTGCAGCAACGGCAACATTGACACACACTGATCGTCAGACAACATGTCAATCAATTCATTAACTTCCGGCAACAAGTTTCACCCCAAGTGCAATACATCCTGTGGCAAACATACCGATAGCCACGGACAAGATATGGTTCTTCGTGTTGTTGACCGCCATTTGATTGGTGAGACACTTAACGTCTCTGGTCAACTCCTCAAGGGTATGCACCACCCACTTACGATGTGATTCCCAACTGTCAGGCCCCTGTTCCATCTTTGCCTCCGGTCTTGCTGAACGAGCGATTAAGACCGGGTACTGCGGACCTGAGCGCGGCAATGCCTTCATTGACCTTGCCTTCTTTGATCAACTTCACGGGACCGTCATACTTGGCGTAGAACCAATTGCTGACAACCATGATGCCCTTGGAGACAAATCCAAGAACGGACTTGACCAATGTATCCAGACCGAACCGCCAACCGACAATGACCACAAGAGCCAGCGTCAACAGGGTAACGACCTTACGGATACCTGAACCCAGGGATTCCCAGAACCCGACGACATCTTGCACATTGTTAGCCGCCTTGCCAACCTCCTTGGCGGACACCGTAACCTCCTTGGTAACCCCAAGGATGGCATCCGTAGATTGCTTGGCCGCCTGCAGGTCCACCAGAATGTCCGCATTTGCCTTTAGAGACGTTTTGAGCGATTCCTGGACCTGGGGGCTACCCACGGCAGGGGTCACCAGCAGAACGCTGCTAATGGCATTGTAGGCCGTCTGGGACGATTCCTCGATCTTGTCCAACTTCACAGACACATTGGTAGCTTGCTCTTTGGCCTGCACCATAGCCTGCTGAATGTTATCGGACTCCTTGTAAAGCGAGTTCTGATACTTGCCGACCGAGGATGACTTACAGCCAACCGCAATAACGGCAAGGACAATACACAGAATATTTACAAATTTATTCATATTACCTTTCTATCAGATGGCAATAGGATTGCCGCCACGACTGGCCAAGATTTGAATAGCTCCAGGATTGTTTCCATCAACAGTGCCGGATACTTGACTGTAGTTTCTAAATACCATTGTTTTATATCTAGTAGCAACATCACTATCCATATGTCGAATTATAACCCAAACTCGGTATGATCCACCTTGTTCAATGTATAATGATCCTTTAGGATATGTCCAAGTCCAGCTACCGCTATCTGGATAAGCAATAGCTACCTGTCCGGGATTACTGCTACTTGCATTCTTTTTACCGATTTGTATTGGTTCATCAAGATAATATTGACGTACTTTAATTCCTGGAGCATCGGTAATGGTGACAGGACTTTCATTTACCACATCGTAAGTTTCAAATCCATTGCATTCTTCAAGAATAAGTTTATCAAATATATAGTAATATTGAGTTGAAGAAAGTTCAACAACTAGGTTTTGTTGGTTAGGAACATTTGCTGCACCTTGTTTTTTAGCAAAGACACCTGCAAGAATCAAACGAATAGATCTCGGAAAGAATCCAAGTTTTGCCAAACAGTTGCTGTCATCTAAAATCGGCTGCGTTTGATCGAACTCAACCAAACGAGGAACAGTACCAGCAACACTGTCGTTAAGATTTGAGCCAGTCGATGTTCTCGAACCGCCGGATGCGGTGGTTTGATTTGTGTTAAAGTAATAATCAGGAGCAGCACCTGAGCCGTTCGGAGGTTCTCCGTATCGAATTCTATTTGTAATTGACGGCAAACTGGTGTTAATAATGCTGCTGATTTGTCCGTAGTTAACAGCATCAGTACTAGAAGTTCCTGCTTGAACATTGATAATCTTTTGATTATTCATGTTCACACTAAGCGTAGGAACTGCCATCAGATCGAGTCTGTTAGTACGAACTGAAGCATTAAAGCCTCGAATAAAACTAGCATCAATAAGATCAAGTCTTACTGATCCATCTTGATTAATAACAATAAGATTGCCTGCTTCTGCGGGCCAGACCGTGCTGTTGGCTGAGTTATCGTACCGTCGATACTCATCGCCGACAAAGTTCAAATGTTTCTTTTTGATTGCATTGTCCGCAATTTCATCAGATCCAACACTTCCGAGTTCAGCTTGAACTGCGACTGTTCCAATAAGTTGTCGAACACAAATAGATGATCCAAGCGGAGGTGCAGATGTAAATGTCAGCATCTTACTTGTTCCGGTATAGGAATATCTAAACGATGTGCCTTCAAGTCTGTGCCATGTTACTGACAAACTAATTGTTTGCGTGTTCTCCCAAGATTCAATTTCATCGTAACATTCTTGATATGTACCATAGAATGTTGAAACGGGAGGATTTTGTCCATTACTAGCGGTAACATTAAGCTTGTAGATAACAACAATGCCGGGATAGTTGGCACTGTTTGCACCCAAAATAGCCTCTACTGCTGTTTTTTGACTGGTCAATGGCACAAGCCAAGATGGATTTTGTGGCATAAATATTCTCTCAATTAGGAAATTACACTACCCGTAGATGAGACACTGCTAGCCGCAATTGCTCCGTTTTGCAGGGCGGCTGTGGCTCGTTCCAGAAGCTGACTAAATGGTACACCTTCACCCGGATCAGTGTCACACGGACAAAGTGTAAGACCATCAATGCTGACAAACAGATTGTTTGCGGTTGTTGACGATGGCGCACCGTTCAAATAGAAATCTACTTGAGATCCAGTTCCATCAAAGCACCACTGATTTGTCGTGGTAACGGTAGCGGTATCAAGTCCGGCAATCAGATTGTTGACTTGATCCAAGGTTGTCCAACCAGATCCTTCAACAGCCGGACCGCAGTTGATACTAGAAATGTTTTCACCATCCCATCGAGTTTCGGATGGAGTTTTTCTTAATGCTGTATTTGATTCATCAATCGCTTCTTGAGCAATAAACAAAAGTTGATCGCCTTCGAGATCAAGATCGCTTTCGTCAATACCTGCGTTATTAGTCCAATCGACGTAACGATCATCTTTCTTAGTATCTCGTTCGATTGCAACAATATCTCCGGCAGCCATAGCATTGGCAACGAATCCAATAATTGTGATTGTATTCGTTGTAGTGTTAATGGTATAGTCTGTAAGATACGTCAACAACTGTGAGTTCAAATAAACCTTAAGCTGCTGCTCTTCAGGGTCGGCTCCTGCTCCAAGCATTTGAATATTAGAATATACAAATTGCTTTGCTCCTGATTGCCAAACATATTTAATTCTACTGTAAGCCATACTAAAGTCTCCATAAATGGTAACGGGAAAAGATCCCCCAGTAATGTCTTACTGAGGGATCGGAAGCGCAATGTTCCTATTAGTTCGCAGGCTTGAATTCGTCAGGATTTTTACCAAACATGTAGTCAGAAATTCCGTTGTATCCTGTGGCTTCCGTAATGGACTTCATCCACCAGGCATTGAACAAAGGAATGTTACTTTCAACACGTTGAGCATCCTTAACATCTATTTGTTCTGTAGAAGAAACTGAGTCCTTCATTATGTTTGCAATAGACTTGAAAGTTCTTGCTGTTGAACTGATTGGGTAAATACTCGATGCACTGACTTGTCCCGCAGGACGATCAGACATAACTTCCATAACTGTCATTGGAATGATGTTCGTTGTTCCAATGAGGTTTGAACGTCCGACTGTCAACATCATGTTCTTAACCGGACTTTCTGCCCAGTCCTGAAGAACATCCTCGGCTGATTCGTCTCCATACAGAGTACGAAGGGAAACGTTGTACAATGTTTCACCGAACAAGGCGACACTGACCAAGAACAAACCATACGCCAATTTTTCATTTGCAATATTATTAAGCATGATGTTATTAAACCATGCTCGTGCAAATCCTGTAAACTGGTTCTTCAATTTGCTGAATGGATCAATGCCACCCATAGGCATATTGACATCCTGAACACCAGGAGTGACAACATGTCTAGTCAATTCAGTTTCTTTGTACGAGTTGATGATATCAACAGCGTCCGTGTATTCCGGATTCTTCAGTTTGAGTTCTTCGAGAAGATCGTAATCCAACGCACCGTTGTCTTTATCAAGAAGTCTGCCGCCTGTTTTGAGATCCATCTCACGAATTTTCTGGATGATATCAGGATTCAATAGACCTGCTTGGTTAAACCTAGCAGCCAATGAGATATCTTCACCAAACCCGTGATCGCTTGCCATCTTTCTGAAGACCGCCTCAGGATCGACTTCATTGGCCCAGTTATAAGCCGCATGAGTCTTGGCCAACGCTTCAAGATTGTCGAACAAACGAATCAGACGTACCGAGGATGCGTGTACAGCCATCGCAGAAGCAAAGCCCTGCAACAGATCTTCACCCGCAATGCCACTGGTAGCGTGATGCAACCATGCAACAACGGACTTGGTTTTGTTCATCAGTCCTTCCGAGCCAAGAACGACTCGTGTCGGATTGATAAACGTACGCTCAAGCCAGTTACGATTGATTGTAACTGAATCAACAGAAGATGCCAAAGTGTGAGGCAGTCTATTACGCATCCACAGGTATCCTGCGGTAATGCCCTTCAACTGATCCTTTGTCATACCTCTCAGTGTGTCTCGAACCAGCCGTGAAAATCCGTGCGCTCCGTCTTTGACGGCGGTATTCAACAAGATCATGGGAACTTCGGTCACGCCTGTTGCTACGGCACTGCGAGCAGACACGGGAATTCGTGCCGCTGTTCCAATGATATCCGCAAGATCGTCTGTGATTCCTTGCTTTCTGGTGATATCAGAATACGATGAATCTCTCAAAGCATTGAACTGATTGCGAAGGTACTGTGTACTATTTTTAATTGCTTCTCGGGCTTTCTCATCAAGATCAGCCTGTCTCAGTAACATGTCCTCAATACCGTCAATCAGTTCCAAAGCACCGATATCTCGTCGTGAAACACCAAGCAATTGTTTGACAAAGGCATTGATGGCTTCTTGTTCAGAGATTCGATACACGGTTCTAGTATATTGGTTGAGTCCTTCACCGGGACGGAAGTCAATAAACTTAGACACTTCAGGATGAAACCATGCGTCAACCTGGACGGCACGTTCCAAAGTAGCGTCTGCCCTAGCCAACGCCAAATCTTGTTTGGCCTTGTCAATAGGCATTCCAAGTTTGTTTCTAGCCGCAAGGTGTGCTTCTCTCAAAAGACCCTCAACAGGAACTCCATCGGTATCAACCTTGGTTGAACGCAGGATTTCAAAGTATCTGATCTTATCAGCAGGCAACAGATCGTTCACGTTCTTCGGTTCTGCTGAATATCCTCGACCTAAACCAGCAAATGTATACTCACTAGTAGCGGGATTCCAAACCCACATACCTTCAATAGATCGAAGTGTCTTCTTGTGCAAGACCGCAGTAGGTCCGCTAAATTGTTCATCAAAGAATTTAAACAGACCATCTGTAAGCCCTTGTAAATCACGACGATCACTTCTAACTACGAACGTTCCTGAGTACGCATCAAGCGTTCCCTTGAAGTGTCCTGATGCAATTCCTCGACGTTCCATTTCTTTATACAGTCCCGACAGAATCGGAACCACCTGATCTGCTAGTCTCTGAATCTGAGGACCAGTAGACGTAGGCAATGTAACGTTATTGATTTGAGCCAGCGATACTTTCATCACCAGTTCTCGTGTTGCATCGTCAACGTTATTCAGAACAGTATTGATCTTATCAATCGTACGGCTGATTTGAGTCACAGCCAACTGTTTACGCTGGCTAAGACCAGGACCAACCAAAGTGTTGTATCCAAAGGACGATGTGTAGAGATTGTGAGAAGAGACCAACTGACTCATTCTGGCGATAATCGGAATAGCGGAACCGACCGTGGCCAAAGAGCCTTGGTCAAACACGCCACCAACCTTTCGCAATGTACGAACAGAATCTGAAGAGGCGTACACAAGCCAGTTGTTGTTGCCCTTGTTCAGTGTTCCATCTTCAGCAGCATTGACAAGAATACGTCCAACTTCATTAGAGTCGGCTTTTTCACCGGAAAGTTTTTCTGGAACTCCGAACTCAAAGATCTTTTCACGAGTAGCAGGAACCTCTTTCATTCCTTTGCTGTTGGCAGGAGCATAGTTTCTGTTGAACACTTCGTGCAATTTTCTAAGAGATCTGCGTATTTCAGTTCGGGCTGCGCGTATCTCTTCCAGATTGCCACCTGCGTCTGCCTTGTCTCGTGCCACTCGTGCTGCTTCCACGGATTTAACGGCTCTGGCATAAGCACTGGTGGGATTGTTAAAGTCATTAACAGGAACGACCAACTTCTGAAGTTCTTTGTTGGACGGAAGAATCAACGGTTCAAGATCGTCACCACGGACAACAACCTTGGGTGCTTGTCCCGGCGCATAAACCACACCCTCAACAGGTTGGTTCGGGAACTCAGGATCAAGATCTGCCCAAGTCTTTTGACTGTCTGTAAGATGATTCTCAAATCCGTAGTACATCTTGTTCAATGTTCTATTGAACTCAGCCTCAGACATGATGTAATACTTCGCTATCTGTTCAAGTTCCTTTCTCATGTCCCTTGAAAGACGTTTCTTCAGTATTTTTGTAATGAATTCAGAAGTATTTCCGATCTTCTTTTTCTTTCTCAGTTGATCGGCGATCTCTTCATAGATCCACGACATACTAGTGGACTCGGGAAGAAGATCGAGTTCGCTGAACTTAATGAGTGCATTGTAACGTGCGTAGATACGCTGGGCAAGAATATCCAAAGCATACGCATTCTTCTTAGCCAAAGCCTTAGCACGAGCGGTCATTTCTCCATCGACTTTTGTCTTAGGAGCCATGCCTGTTGCATCGGTATACATCAGCAACTTCTCATATTCGTCAACAGAAAGTCTGACAATCGGATTGCGTGCTTGACGTAACTTTTGCCTACCTTCTCGTACCGCTCTACGAATGCGTTCATTCATTTGAGATGCCATATACATAATTGTGGCATCGTCCATGTTTGCATTTTCACGAAGGAACTGCATCATAGCAACACGTTCTTCGTGATCTGAAGCATTCATCAATTTAATCAAAGCACGGTTAATAATACCATCAACCTGAACTTCAACGTAACCTGCACGAGAGTTTGTTCCGATAGACGCTGAGATAGAATCAACGTCTATGTTTTCTGGTATCTCAGGTTTAACCGTATAATCATAAGTAATACCATCTTTTACAACCGTAATAGGTCTCGGTGTAAACATCGTGTCCATGATCTTGATAATGTCGTCACTGAGGACAATATCTGGACTTGATGTGGTAATGGTCTGGTATAGATTGGCCAACCAGAATCGCATCTTCGCAAAGATAGACCGAAGTCCTTCACTGGGAACTCGGCCCTGTTCGACATAGGCAAGGAAGGAATCCGCAAATTTGTCCTTGGAGATCTGGGACCATGTTTCCATGTCCTCAGTTCCTGCCCACTTAGCCAACTTCTTCTTTTGAGACGAAGGAAGATCTTTGTAGAATATGGTGGACAGTTCTTTGACCAAAGACTTAAAGTCTGTTTTGTCTTTAAAGGCATAGATGATTGTCTTGCCTTTGGAGGTGTCTGCCCACGCTTCTCGCATCTTGGGATCGACCTTCATCTTCTCCAGTGCCGCCGTTCTAAAGTCAGGCGACTTGGGATCAATAATAAAGTCACCAATTCGTCTGGCAATGTATTGATCCGTTGTCAATCCAAGTGCGCTGGCTCTGTGAGCCACCAACGTCAACAAGGTAATCGCCTGCTCGTCAAGCAGTTTCTCATCGACAGCAGTAATCTTGGGTCGCATGTCTGAAACAACACCCATGACCTTTGTGCTGTCTCCGGCTGCATTGACAACAACACCAACGAGATTCTCGTCAGGCGTTGTCGAGTAGATGAAATCTTTGCTTTCTCTGGTAACAACACCTTCCGACAACATGGCCTTACCGTTAAGGCGATTCAAAGCATCTGCCTCTTCTTTGAGAACAAAGATAAGACGTGCCTCGTTGCCGAACAACTGTTCAACAGTTGCGGTTGTACCATCTTTCATTGTAAAGGCTTTAGTTGAATCGTCATAAGATGTAGCACCGATATCGGAGACAACATCTTTACCAATAGCCATCGTAGTCGGCTTGCCTGCTGACAATGCCTGTCGGATGTTAGCCAAGAACCACGCACTATTTCGTTTGGGATTGGAGGACGCTCCAAATGAAATCGGAACTCCATCAATGATCAAATCATTTTCAATGAACATGTCGAACTTTTCTTCAAGAGACGGAATACGTCCCTCATTCAGTTCTTTGTTCTTGTTGTATTTAGCAAGTTCCTCGATATCAACAGCCATCCTGGAGATTTCAACTTCGTTTGGATTACTCTTAACAATCCAATCTAAGAACATTGCCTGATCAATACCGGAATCATCAACGCTGTCCCACCAGTTCTGGTTCAGAATACGTTCTGTGTGGTAGAACGCACTGCTCCACGGATCTTTGGTAAGACGTTGCAACTGAAACGCAAGTTCTTCAGCCAGTTCTGCACGTTTCTCAATCTTTACAAACTCAGGTATTTCCAGTTTGGGATCGACGCGCTTTACTGGAGGCGTAACGATTCCAGATATTTTGGATACTGTGTCCGCAACAACCTTGGGTACAGGAACCTTTTCTCGAATCTTAGGAATAACGTACTTAGATCCGGCAAATACTCCAGCCAAGAACGCACCAAATCCTGCACCTGCCACGGCTCCGTAGACCAACTCCTGAGCCTGTTGACTAGGGGTGTAGGTAGATCCTGCTTCTTCTAGATATGTAGATGTATACGGAGTTGATAGAATATTCTGAGCAACAACCGTGCCTGCACCTGAAGCCAACTATGTTGTCAAGTTTTTGTTTGTCAGATTGAATAAATCGTCAGCAAATTTTGCGGCATTGTCTGTGTGTTCAGCAACAAACATTAACGCATTTGCGCCTCGACGTGCTGCAAATCCAGAGGCTCCTCTAACAAATGCAAGTTTTCCTGCTGCAGTAGACAGGCCTCGTGCCGATTTTGTTACAAGACCTGTGCCAAGGTATGTAGTAGGATCTCCTAATACGTTCGTGGCAAGAGCAATTGTTCCTGAAATCGGAGACCACCATGTCTCGAATACGCCTACGTTGTCTTCAATTGCATTAAGAGTTCCAAACACTTCCAGAAGTTTATCAGTCGCTTCATCTGCTGTTTGATTGAATCCAGTAAAATTATATCCGTATCCTTTGATACGTTCCATAACTTCCGCAGGAACGGCTTTGGCTACTTCTTCACCGCTGTTGAATTTTCTCCAGTCATCGGGATCAATGTTATATCCGTTCTTGAAGACATCATAAGCGTTGGATCGAGCAGTCGCTTCAGCACCAAATCGAAACACGTTGATGACATTGAAGCCGCCGCCACCGATAATCGTATTCTGAGTAACAAACGCATTTGACACATCGTTAGCAAACGACACCGTAGGGTTACTGAATCCTCGATCTGTAGAGAACTGAGGCAATGTAGGAGTAAAGTCTTTTGCTCCCATTGCATATCTAGGAGATATGGCGGGTCCATACACTCGTTCAACAGGAGCAAAAGTAGCCTGCGGTTGGCTTCCTGATTCTTCAGGAAGAGGAATGTCTGTGGTCGCTTCCGTATACAAAGGCGTTTCCGGAACTGGAAAATCTTCCTTTGTAGATTGCTTAAGTCGATTGAACAACTTATAAGCCTTGGTCATGGTTTCAGATCCACCTGCAAGAGATCCGTCTTGCGTACTATCAGTAGGCATGATGCCTCCTTTCTAAATTGCCGAACGACATTTCTATCGTTCGACAGTGTGATTATCGTGAACGTGTTCCAACATTAACAACCGGACGCATTGGGCGATTTATACGATCATAGATTGGCTTTGCTGCCATTCGTTCTTGTGCTGACATTGCTACGAATGGAGGACCGCCTGTAGGTTGCTCACTGAGTGTCGGGAATTGAAGACTGTCATTAGTCAATCTGATTTCGGTCAAACCGTCTTTGGCATAGATGGTTTTCCAAACAGACTGTCGCTCATCCCAATACTGTAATGCACCACCTCGTGCAAGTTGGTAATCTGGACTCATGTTACCAGGAGCCGTGTTAAAGAACGTCAGCATGTTGTCTTCATCGAACGACAAGTTCCATGTAAGATCATACATTTCTTGTGCAGTAACACCTGCCTTGGCGAATTCGATCTCTAGTAAATCCCCAAACGTATTGAACTTCACGTTAGAGTTTACTCCAAAGTGTTTGCGGTACGCTTCTTTGTAGCGTTCTGGTATCTGTTTATTGAATACACTGGTGAGCAGATCTTGACGTTTATCGTCTTTGACATAATAACCATAAGGATCAACAAACAAATTCTTGCTACCGTCCGGCTGATAGACAACGGCAAATCCGTTCTTGTCTAACATTGCCTTGGTTACAGCAGTGGCATCAGCCTTAGGATACAATGCCTTTGTAGACTCATAGGCTGTTTTAATAAAGTCAACTTCTCGTTTAGATAGATTAATATTTATCATATCCAACTTATTAAGAACGTCTTTGAATTCTGTTGCACCTGCCGTCTGTCTTGCTGAACCATCGGGATCGGCAGCCATAGCCACATTCTGAAGATATTGAGTAATTGTCATACCATTCGGTACGGACACCTTACCAGTGTCATCAACAATGTTTTGGACATGAGCAAGTTGGATTAACTGAATATCTGTAAGTTGACTCTCTTTTGAATTGCGAAGATAGGATCTGATACTCGGATTCTCAAATCCATTCCAAGACCTGAACAAAGCAATTCCTCTCATCACCTCAAAAGGACTGCTTGAAGAAAGGTCTTTAGCAATCTCTTCAACATAGTTCAGAGTTGGATTTTCTCCGTTCATTGTTTGCTTGTCTCGCATGGCCATTGCACTAGCAAGACGCAACTGTTCGTTCTGGTCTCCTGGTTCTCTGCTGTTTACCAACTGTTTGATTCGATCAGAAGAAAACCCTAGAGATTCATAGCCACGAATACCGTCACTGATTATCGTTGGATTTCTAGTTTCTTGACTGGGAAGAACAAGTTTGTCCACAAGTTGTCCGATTTTAACACCGCTTCTTTGTGCTTGCATAATCTGATCAACGGTAACCCCTTTCTTTGGTTTACCGTCTTTGTCAGTATTGTCTTTAGTTCTAAAAGACTTGCTGACATCAATAGCAGCCTGAAGAATCATGTCTTTGGCATCGTCTTGTCCGAACGTCAATGCCGTAGAAAAGTCACCTGTCACAAGAATCTTATTGAGTTCGTCTTCAGAGAATAACGGACTGCCGTCAGTCGGATTCATCATACTTCGGAGTTGATCAACAAGAACAAAATCTCCGACTGTACTGTTTGATGGTGTACCGTCTGTGTTCATCAGCCATTCTTTGGCATGTTCGGATGGCTGTGCGCCCGTAAACGAACGTGCAACAGAAGAAAGTGCAATATTTTCTAGTGCTTTTGTTCCATTGCTTTGAACTCGATTCAATGCTTCAGACGTTCCGGCTGTTCGTGTAAAGAATGGAGTTGCCTTAAATATCTGATTCATGTTGTAGGCAACTTCAGCCAATTCTTGAGGATTACTGGTAGAGGAAATATCAGAAGACAATCCCGTAATGGCCTGATTAACAGCCTGTTCGATCTTGCTTTTGAAGGATATTTGATCGGTAGGACTGAGCGTCTTTGCAAACTCTTCTGCGTTAGTTAGTGAATCGACAAAGTATTGTGCGCCAAACTTAATTGATTTTTCAATGTTGTCTACGCGCATTTTGATTTGGGCCTGTTGAGTTTCGTCTTGAATCTTGATCCCAAATTTCTGTGCAGTTATAATACCTTGTTTTTCGATAGATTCTTTTAGAATCGGATCATTCGTAGGAAGACCAGTTTCATTGTTCCATATGATTCTAGGGTCTAGATTTGTATCTCTGATATTGAAACCAATCAACTGAATTACACCATTGACACCATTAGTAGCAACGAAATCTCGTGTGCCTTTATCAACGTCAAACTTATCTGATATAATACCAGAACTTACACTCGACAGTTCGTTTGCTTTTTTGCGCAAATCCAGGACTTCAGTCCTTTTCTGTTCTATTTGTTTCTGGATTAGATCTTTTTGTGTCACTCCAAAACGAGTTTGAGCGGCAATGATTTTTTCTTGTGCTTTAAGATTGCCTTCGTATTGTTTAGAGAGTTGTTCCAAGTTCTGTGCAGCAACAACAAAGTTTCCGTCAACTTCGTATGTATATTTGACGGCCTCTAGGTTTACATCCAGCAGTTGAAGAGCGGTCTCAGATTGTCTCTTGAGATAGTCCTCTCGTTCTTTTGCTGCAGTCTTCTGGAGTTCTTCGTTATATTTGCTGATGGTTTGCTTTACACCAACAAGACCTTCAGTCGCTGCGGTACGAATAGCAGGAGGAAGAGCACCTGTAGTGCTCATCTCTGTCTGATAAAAGTCTTCAAGAATACCGAGATCGTTATTGTTTGTAGCCTCCAGTTTGGCGGCTGCTTCTCGTTCTTGGTATGACTGAATCTTTGATTTTGTTTGCAGATTGATCACGTCAGACGCAGCACCTGCAACAGCAGGAACAAGTCCGGCGATCTGAGCGAACAAAGACTGCTTCTGCTCGACCTGTACGGTCGGTTGCATAGCAGGATTAAACGTGGTCTGGCTTTGGTATTGACCAGGGCCTGGACCAAATGTGGGCATTCGTGACATGTTGTCTCCTATTTAGGCTAGTCTAAAATTACCAATACTTTGTGCAGTAGGAGAACTGAATCCTGAAGATCCGGCAGTGGAGGACATTGCTGTTCCTGTTCCTAAAGAACCAGCACCTCCACCAATACCCGCAGCACTGAGAGAACTACCAAGGGCAAGTCCTGCTTGCAGTCCCTGAAGACCTCCTCCGATACCTGCCATCCATGGGTTTTGAATCATGGATCTTGCTCGGTTGATTTCACTGGCTGCGTTGGCCCAGATATTGACTTCTTGGGACGCGCCTTGCCGTTGAATGTTGGTAACATCTTCCAAAGCAGCGGCAAGAGACGCTCTACGAATTGCTTCGGATGCTTGACTTCCAGCAACGTTTCTTACAGCGGAAGAAGTGTCGCTGGCTTTAATGTATTGTGCGTATTGATTAGACAACTTCTGTAGTTGTGAGCGAACTGATTGATCATTGAGAATGTCATTAGCCTTCGCTGCGGCGGCTGATGCTTTCATTTGTCTCTCGGCATTTCGGTTCTGGGCTGAAGCCTGTGATGCGCTAGATGCAGCACCAAAGGCAGCCATACCGATTCCTAGAGTCAGTGATACTGGGTCTGCCATATGTATCTCTTTATTTAGCCGGGTTACGTTTAAGCGGAACGAATCTAATTAACATCGTTCCAGAAACCAAACGAGCCGGAAGGTGTGAATCGCTTGTAATTTTGATGGACATATTCTTGGAAGAGACCATGGGCTTGCATGAGAACTCTCCGTCTTTCTCGATTACGATTGATCCCGCAACAGCGGAACCGACACGCAAGGGATTGAAGACGTGGCTGTTGGTCTCTCTCTTGTATGGTTGCACTTCAACTTTATAGTATCCTGTGTTCTTGTGAATCAATCTCAGTCCCATGACAGAGATTGTTCCAGGCACTACTCGGTTGTTCTGATCTTTGACGTATGGCGGTGTCAATTCTACAACCATGTTGTATGACCTACCAACAAACGAAGATCCCGCAAAGTTACCAGAACACGTCAGGACGGTTACACCACCAACGGTAGTATTGGTAACGACTCGCTCAAAGCCTGCCTTGGAACCGAATGCAGATCCAAGGATGACCTTGTTAATGCTAGAGTCAAGAAACGGCAGGGTCCAAGACGTGATCTTGGTTGCTGTGTTGTACGTTCCTGTGACTGCAAAGCGTCGATCAAGTCTGTTGGCGAATGAAAGACCAGAGTCGTTGGCCTCTTCACCGATTAACAACTTATCAAAGTAGTAACTAGATCCTCGCTTAACCAGGATGTGGACCCACGAGTCAAACGTATTGAACGATTTGATCGTGTCCACTAAGGTCTCTGTTCCGTTGGGATTGGTAATGACACCGAATCTCCATTTGCACCATGCGGCTTGAACCTTCTCGGTTCCTGTCATCACACAGTAGTGAACATAGATGGTAGAGGGATCATCATCGAACGTGGCCATGACCATGTTCTGTGTGCCGATAGACTTCAGTTCCTTAGGCGTATTGGGCAACCATCCCTGAACGTGCAGGGAGATGTCTACCGCCGTGTTGCCTGATACGGCATCCGTATAGAAGTATTCATACAGACGAGAAGGATCTTCTTTACTCAGGAAGAACAATCGTCCGCCCATGAAGATAGGAGGACACGAGTGGTCCACAGAGTGTCTGGTTGTAGAGAACACGTTAACTGAGGTAGGAGTCAAGGCTCCGTCTCCACCGCCTCGTACTTCGTACTGATACGAACCAGTACAGAACAGCACGAGACTGAGACCAAAGGACACCATGTGCCTGATCTGTGTGACCGTTGTACCAAAGGTAGCAATGTCAATCGGATCGGAATCTCCGACCTGTCTCCAGTTGTCCAAGAAGAAGTTACCGTAGTCGCTGATAGCCGACGACATGGCAAACTCGTCCCACGACAGCCAGAGGCGGTCTTGATGAAAGGTCATGGATGTCAACTTCTTACCTACGAACTTAGGCGCAGGGTTGGTCAAGGTGTCACCTGAGTATCTAGGAACCCAGGTATAACACGACAAGGTAAACGTACCATCGGGATTGTAGAACAACTTAACGGGCATCTTAGCCGCATCAAGCGTCCATCCCGCTTCGACGGCAGGTACTCGTGTGTACTTAGGACCATCGTTTGCTGTGTTCTGAGTCTTATAGTATCCTGCAGGATGTCCTACAGAATCTCCTACAGCGTACCAATACTGATTATCGGCTGTAGGTTTCTCAGGAAAGTCTAGATAAGAATCACGATACCTGTAGTTTTCTGGAGAACTGATATCCGTATTCAGAAATCTAATCTTATCTGTAGCAGTAGGATTGTGACTTGCTCCTGTATCGAGAACGTATTTAAGAACAATATGATCCTCTGTTTCATTTGCATACGCATCGTGCGTTGTCTTAAATGTTCCGCCTTGTTGCACTGCAGCATTATTGAATATCTGGAACTTTGTTCCAACAGGCACAAACCTATTTGGACCGACATTACTTACTGTAATCGTTCCAGAGCCTGTTGCATCAATTTCATGTTCACTAGTAAAGACATAGGTAGAACTATTCGCAGATCCGGAAGTGGCAACCGTAACATCTGTATTCAACAGAAACGTGGTGTCTCCGAAACTGATGCACTTGATCGTAGAGGTACTTGAGTTTGTAGTCAGGTACGTTCTCGGATTACCATTTGAAGTATCATAGGTAATCGTCTTCTTATCTCCGGTCAAGGCATCAAAGATCTGAACGACATTGGCATCGTTTGCCGCCTTGTCGGTGCTGATTACAACCATGAAGCGTCTGCTTGTGTCTCGATCAATCCAGTGGTAGTACATCTTCGTACCTTCACTTAGATCGAGGCTGTGGTTGGCACGTCCTGTAGGAACAATAGGAACCGTTCCGTTACGCTTGGACAGTCCCTTTTCAATCGGAAGAACGGTGTTCAGAGACTCTGAGGTCTGTCCCATGACACGCTGAGACTCGGGCTGTGTTGACACACCACCGATAAAGGACGGGATAGGAAATGGATTAGTAGCCATTGTCAATCATCCCCTTGTACTTGGCACTGGGTTTACGCAATCTTGTGACAGCCCAGTACGCATTGTTGTTCATGTTCTTGAACAGGTTAAAGTCTCCCTGTTCTTCGTTGGCACGCATCATACCCATGCGTGATCTCAGTTCCTGTTCGGCCAAGATCTGATCCATGTTGGTGTCGCCAACAGTAATCATCTGATACATTCGTGCGGCCTTGTCCACGATGGCGAACTGAATGTCCATCGGCAGATCTTCAAAGGCAATACCTACCACGAGATTGATTTCAATCTCCTTCGTGAAGGTAAAGGTATTGTTGTCGATATCATACAACCGAGTCGGTTGGTATCCTCGTTGAGTCACGTTACGGTTCAACGTCACAGCATCCACTCTCAGTGTACCCGTAGGAAGGTAGATGTTACCTTCGGTATCAGGCGAGTAGGTGTGGATCTCCGTGTTGACGGTAAGACCTTCCTTCTGGATTTCTGCGGTACACTGGTCCAAGGCGGCCTCGGCCAAGGTTGTGTCATTGATACCGTCATCCGACAACGAGTTTACGGGCTGTTCACCTGCAAACATAAGGATACGGTTAACTGCGGTGAGACGTGAGAATCTCATGTTAGACATTGTAATCTCCTGATTAAAGAAATAAACCCCACATCCATTTCTGAATGTGGGGTCTTGTTGTAATTTAATTACGCCACGCGAGCGATCTTGATCTTACCAGCGGCAACGCTAGTGCTATCAAGACGGTTGCAAACGGCGAGATACTTATTGCCATCGGTTCCAGTGAACCAGCCAATGTTCAACTTGTTGTCGGTCGTGTTGCTGTTACCAGTGGAGGTATCAACAAGAGCCTGACCAGTAGCCGTGGACAACGCGAGACCACCAGCAACCAACGTGCTGATCGTACCGTCATCGTTGATCTGAATCGTTCCGGTGTTTGCCACCGTACCGAGGTGCATGATCGCCCACAGAGTACCGAGAACGGCCTTCTGATTGATCTTGGTGATATACAGACCAGATGAGGACGACACGCCGTACTCTCCAGTTGCTGCACCGTTTGTAAAGGACTCATCATCATCAAGAACAAATTCTTGAGCCTTGCTATCGTAAACTGCCATGAGTTATATCTCCTATGTGTTTAAAAATATGAATTAGGTATCGTCGATCAAACGCCATGCGCCTTCGACACGCAGACCGCCACCACCCGTGTGAATGGAGGACACGAGGAGATCGCTTTGCTTCTCGACAGAACGGCCCGTCTCGACCTTGACACCGCGAACGATGGCAAGACCGACTGAGGACTTCTTCCAGATCATGCCGACCGTCTTCGTAAAGTTACCGCCCCAAGTGTTCGTGGGTTCGGTAGCCGAAGTATCGGTGTCCGGAATGTTGTTGCTTTGGTAGATGTGGACACCCTTGTAGATCAGGTAATCCTTGCGGCGCATACCAGCATGGATACCAGGGTTCGGGTTGCTCGGGATCATCGCATCGGATGCCATCGGCGTGCCGTTGTATCCGTTCGTACCTGCAACGTAGATCACCGAGTTGATGTCACGCATAGCGTGCCACACTGCGGGCTTAACCACGCAGTAGGTTTGCTCACCTTCGGGCAGGTTGATCGAGTCGGCGTAGACGTTGTAGTTGTCAATCGCCTTCAGGACCAACACAGCGCGATCACGGTTGTTGGTTAAGCCACTCCAACCAGTGAGGAGGTTACCACCCGAAGCAAGGGCAACGTTGCCGCCGTTGCTGTCGGGGTTACCGCCACGGAAGTCCGTCAGACCACCCGGACGGGTCGTCATAGCGGCCTTACAGATCAACTTAGCCGTGCGCTTGTCCAACTGACGAGCGAGTTCACGACCATGCTCAAGGGCCACGTTGGAGCGGTATTCCCACTGAGCGAAGAGTTCATCGACATCATCGAACTCAGCAGCCGTGAACAGCGGACGCTCATCGACGTACACCGAACGCTGGGTCTTGGCGATGCCAGTACCAACGATGGTCGCGCCGGACTCGTGCGTTTCGCTGGAGGCCGTGCCAAAGTAGTTAAAGAGGAATTCGAGACCCTTTTGCATCACGGGCATGGACACCATGCCACCGAAGATGTTGTTCTCTTCAAACGCGAGGTAGGTCTCACCCGAGAAGATCGGGAGCCAAAGTTCATTGGGATTCAGATCACCGCTCTTGGTGTCTGAGCCTGGACGAAAGATTGCCATGTGTAATTTCCTTGTCTAATAAAACTTAAAAATAATATAAGTACACAACGGCCTCAGTAGGTTATTGTCATTACGGGTTATTCGTCACGCGACGAGCCACAGACAGCCAACATCGGAACCGTCGATAGAGGTCAACCGCCCTCGGGCAGGGACATATCGAGAAACCCACCCAAGGGTTGTGGCACTTGGGTGAGCGGAGTGTGTCATCGGCGTATACACGCAGATGAATGGTGGTAAATGCACCTGCAGTCGTCAGACCACAGGTGCTTTCTTCATTTCTTTTTATTGCCTGCATAGAAGCGGTTGCTGGCTTCCACGACCATGTTCTGATAATCGGGATCAGATCGGTATCGGGGATTCGCCATCGCACGCATCAAGTCACTGTGTGACTTGAAGTCGATACGATTGGCTACAGTGCCAGATGAAGAAGTGACGGCAATGTCTCGGACTGGCTCATTCGACATGTTAGCCACTCGGCGAGATTGAAGACCACTCAGTACGGTTGACCAAGCATCGGTCTTCAATGCCTTATTGATTTCTCGACGCTCGGCCTCGGGCAGGGACATGGCATACTTGACGGTGGCTTCGTAGTTTTCTTGGCCACCAAGCAGTTTGATTGCCTGGTCTTGCTTGGACTTTGCGGCGTAATTCATAACATCTCGGAAGTTATGAATCAAATGATCCGGGACTCCGGCGGCTTTGAGGTCAGCGGCTGTCTCCTCGGAGATCGTCCCGCTGTCGCGCATGTCGGAGTCAACCTTGTCCCACACGTTTGTCTTGGGAGGGTCTGGGATCTTCAGACCGTCCATGGGCGGGATACTGGTAGACACAGGCTCGTTCCTTGAGAAGCCCGTTTCCGCTACCTTGTTCTCCGTACCCTGACGTGCTTCGGTCGAATTCTTTAACTGAGCCAACTCTTGTTTCGTCTTGGTCAGAGTCGATTCAAGATTCTTGTAGGCTTCAGCCGCTTTCTTTGCATCGCCATTGAACTTAGGTTCCATGGCTTCAGGATTGTTCTTGTAGTAATTCTCAAGTTCTTCTGCACTGATTGACATTAAGCAACTCCTTCAGGCGGCGGTGGCTGCTGCATCATCTGTTCGCCAGCGGCGACACCTGCTGATGTAGCAGTCTGTTCGGCAACACGCATTTGCATTGCCTGCTGTTGTGCTTGCATCTTCTCTTCTTCGGTAAGGAGATAACGATCTCCAACGAATCCGAGACCAGCCATCAAGTCAAACACAATATTACGCCATTTGATATCTTGGACTGCAGTCGGGGGCAAGGCTCCAATAATTTGAACGCCCTGCATCAGACGCATAGATTGAATTTCACGGTGCAACGCTTCGATACCTGAACGCAACTTCAAGGGGGCGACATCATCGACCACGCCCTGAGAAAGAACTCTTACGTTCTGGTCTACGTTCTCGTCGTTGGCCATAAGAAACGACAATCGTTTCACCAACGGAACGTGCAACTCCTGGGTGATGGCACTCAGGATTCCTGACAGACCACCCTCGATAGATTGGATGGTCGCATTGATTTCTGTAGCCGTAACACGTTCACGGTTCTGTCCCGTGTACGCCAAGTTATACAACAACGCCTTCAGGATCGTTGATTCGTACTTGTCTACGGCAGCCATGGTGACCTGTACCTGCACAGGGCTACCGAGTTGCATGACGAACACGTCTTCTCGACGTGCCGACACCCAATCTCCGTTGGCTGAGTTGGCCATTCTACCTAGGTCCGTAACTCCCGCAGGATTGACGCAGAGGCGGAACTCGGAGTTGGCTGCACTTCCCTGTAGCAAGGCGAGGGAATGCGCCATAAGCGATCTAATGTCACCCAGAAGGGATTCAATGATGCTCAGGCCGTAGTTGTTACTAGCGGACGTACCGTACTTCAGGGCGAAGTATGGCAGCACCGTGTAGGACGAGGACTTGTTAATGGCCTCGCCACGGAATTCGTCCGTCACATCGTACCGCTTCTTGCCTTCGTTCCACACGCATCGTGTGTACTTGGGTTCGAGCAGTCGGTTGCCTTGCTTGTATGACCCCGAGGGGCCGGGTCTGTTCTTGAGTCGATCAGGAAGAGTCTCAGGGTCTACCCAAGTACGCACAACCAACTCATAAATCGAGCCGTCTTCCTTACGGATAACGACATAGTTATCGAGTCGGTGCTTCCTGAAGTTACCGTTTGGCAACAACTCAAGCAATGTGTCTCCAATAATCACCAGATCCAAACATACGTTGTGCAGTTCGGGTCGGAAGTTACTGGACTGAAGTCGATTCATAATCTCGGCATCGTACATCGAGATCGTGTTCTGCACCTGCTCATAGGCCGCAGGAGGAACTCCCATCGGGACCATGACATTCGGGGACACAATAGGTGACCCGTTGGTGGGCAACACAGCGTTGGCAATCTTGGCGGCCAAGGCTGCGGCTCCGATAGCAGGAGCAGAGTTCAAAGGTGTATCGAGTTCGTCTTGCTCGTCCCAGTTCTCAGGCGGCAGCATGATTGGGAATGTGTATTCAGCACACTCACGCTTGCGATCAAGAAGAATAAGTCGTTCTGATTCGAGGTTGTCAAACCGTTGTTCTAATGTTTGTTCTGTCATTGCTTACTCCGGAATCCCCAGTCCGGGGTTGGTCAATGATTGTCGGCCACGCTCGGCCAACATTTGGTTTCTACTGACAGCGGATTCTCTCAGTGACCTGAGTTCCGCTGCTTTCTTTGCATAGTCCTCGGCAGCCAGTTCCTCTCGCTTAGGAGGAGGAGGAACAGGAGGAGGCTTTGGTGCTTTACCGCCCATGCCCATGTTGCTTCTCCACTTCGTTCTCTAGGATACGGACAATCTTGTGTTGTCCTGTGATGAACGCAATGTCTTCGGGAGACACCGAGTTCTTGCCGTCTGCTCTGTTCCACTCAAGAGAGTCAACCTTCTTCTGCAGCCACTGCACGAATTCCGGGGTCAACGTCACTGGGCAATCGCTTTTCGTATCTGCCCCACTCGCCCCGAAGAATCGACTCTTCAATTTGTTCAACTGATTTGAACTTACACCGAAGTTTACAGACATAATTTGTTTCCTTCGTCAGCATCATTCGCATGATCATCTCTACCTCAGCGATACAGTTTGTAGGTCGCCGTCCTCGGTAGTTGTTCCACCACCATTTAAGATTCTTCCAAAAGGAAATCTCTTTAGGTGTATAAGGAAACTCTTTAAACCAGATGTCATACAGAAGATACTGAACACTCCATGGTCGGTCATCACTATTGGAATACACGGCAAACGACATACCGTGGTACGGTGTGTAGTGTGTTGTATTGCAATAGAACGCTTGTACATGAGAATACTTCCAACCAGTAAGTACCTCAATAAGCCTTGCTCGAATCCACCACCACACCTTGGCAAACAGTCCGATGTCCTTCATCAACAGAAGATCATCGGCTTTGTAAAGCACAATTGTGAGGGGGATCGAAAGCGCAAGGTCGTTTCTTAAGTCGCAGGCCATTGTTCACCACCTGTATTCGCTTGTGGGTTGCCACGATTGGTACTCGATGGTCGTGTCTACAGGGCCGATGATATGTTGGTTGTCCAATATCTTGACCAACTGTCCTTGTTGCACGCAGTATTCGTACGAATACCCTGCCTTCTGGTAGGCTTTGAGAACAAGTTCTTCCTTGTCTCCGTCTTGGTCAAGGATCTTGGCGGCCTTGGCAGGACCGACACGGTACATACCAGGCACACAGTCGGTGGCATCGCCGGTCAGCCACTGTGTCAGGAAGTTGTCGTACGCCCGTTCAGGCGATACGGTCTTGGCAATCTTCTTCACAGGGTTGTAGTGTTTGCCAGGGATGGACTGTAGATCTTTGTCCACGGTAACGATCACGGTCGAATCGTAGGCTGTACCTAGGATGCCCATGATATCGTCAGCCTCAAGACCAACTTGAGATCTGTTGGGATGCCCGATGGTATCGGGATCTTCCAAGATCTGATACGAAGGAGAAAGATCGTCAGGCAGTGATCGACCTTTGCGGATGTGCTTGTACTGCGGGTACAGTTCGTGTCTGAAGTTAGGTTGCTTGAACTTGGACAGACACAAGGTGACTTGTGGGTTCTCAAGATCAAAGGACGACACGATCTCTGTTTGCCATTGGTGGATCGTACCCTGCAGCATGTTCAGTAGATCAACACGGTCACCGATATTAAGGAACGCGCATCGGTAGGCGAGGTAATCTCCGTCAATAAGTATGTGATCAATCACAATCTGTACACTCCCACAGGTTCGGTTCTCGATGGTACTTCGGACGGTCATCAAGTTGACACGGCAACACACCTTGTCGGACCATCTCCTCGGTGTGAACCAACATCATTGCATTAGCCAACATATGCGCCAAGTGATCTTCATCAGTGTGACCTTCGATGAACTGATCGAGGTGACGCTTGAGAGAGTCGATGTGACGCATCAGGGGAATACCCTTCTCCCAGTTACGGTCGCCGTATCGAGCGGCTCCGCGCTCAAGGACAAGAGCCAATCGACGTGTGGCAAACGTAGAGATCAGGTCGTATCGACCCTTGCCTGTCTGTGTACCACGAACAGCACCTGACTCGAAAGACTGATTCGGAACATTCTCATTCAACATTTAGTGACACTCCGCCCATGATTTGCCGATCTTGTACTCTCCGTCTAGCGGACATGCCAAGGAGAAGTAAGATCCGGCTGACTTGATTGACTCGACACTTGTTGTGCCAATGAACTTTGCAATGTCTTGTGTTCTTGCTTCGGACTGGTACTCGTCATGCACGTTCAGCATGTCTGCCCAGTCTTGGCCATAGACATACGATTCGTTGATTGTTGTGAATCTGAATGTCAAGGCTTGCTTCATCACAAGCGCACCGCCTGATTGAAGTAGCGTATTCAGTGCGGCATGTTGTGACCTGATAGGAATCTTACGACCATCGAGTCCGACAACAAAGCCCTTGACCACACAATCGGAACAGAACTCTTTCAACTCAGCCAAGGCAGGCAGTCCCTCAAGGAACTTTTCTTTGAGACGCTTGCCGTCCTTGGCTGTACCCTTCACGATCTTGCCGATCTTCTCGTCTCCTGCTCCGTACAGGAAGGCGTAGATAAAGGTCTTGGCTTGATCTCGATTGTCGAGACCTGCCGCTTTCTGGTTATAGGTGTGTACGTCACCTTCTGTGACTTGCTTGACGTACTCGCCGTTGTCGTACTGAGCCATATAGTGAGCCAACATACGCAACTCAAGACCACTAGCATCAGCACCAACTTGTAGCCACGTCTTCCTCGGAGTGAAGCAAGCCCTACACTCATACCCATACTCGCCAGCAAATCCATACAGGATCTCCTTGTTCTTACCCTTGCGTATCTTTGGACAGTTGACGTTGGGATCGCTGTGTGTCATGCGTCCTGTGACTGCGCCATTGGTATTGACAGAGTGATGCAGTCTGTTTGTGTTGGGTGAGATACCTGTCATCCACGTCTCTGCAATGTTTGCACGGTTCTGACACATGCGCCAGTCCACGATCATCTGTGCCTCGGGATACTTGTCGGCAAGTTTCTCAAGCACATCGCCGTCTGTGCATGGCTTGCCTGAGTCGGTAACAACCTTGGGCTTCCAGTTGTACTTGGCGATCAGGCGTTCGGCAATCTGATCTCCCGATGCTGGGTTGAACGGAATCTCCTTGAATTTCATCGGACCATCGCCGATGATCGGAGCCTTGATACCGTTCTTCCTGGCCCAGTCCTTTGCATCGGACTTGCGGTCGAATTGTTCAGACACACCTTCGATAAAGTAATACTGCGGTGTCTTCATGTACTCGATGGCAGGCGGGAAAGACTCCTGCAGTTTCTGTAGCAACTGCACACGCTCGTTGTTTGCCAAGGTGTACAGATGTGTAGCGGCATTCGTGTTGATTGACACGCCGTTCCAGTGTTGCTTGGAGATAATCTCGGCAACTTGGTGTTCAAGTTTGATTGCTTGCTTCCATCCGTTCCATCGCTTGGACAGATACTTGTAGATATGTTTGGTCAGCAGCACATCGTTGCCACAATACTGTGACATCTCTTCTGAATACTTGGACCAATCCTTGTGGTCGCCCTTGGGGAACTTCAGGAACTTACCCCATTCACCAAGACTGTTACCGCCAACAGGACTTGTATGGCGATCAGGATACATAAGCCGAGCGATAACCAGAGTATCCAACCGCTTGTTGAAACTAGCGCGGTAAAGACGCTCCAAACAAGGGCAGTCAAACATAATGATATTGTGGCCAACAACGTAATCGGATTTCGATAACCGCTCAACCGCTTGCTCAATTTCGTCAGGTCCATAGACATCCACTCCTTCTTGTTCAAGATCAGACACGCCAACACACCACACGTTGTTGGCATCAACACCAAGGCCATCCGTCTCAATGTCAAAGAACACCATGTTGACTCCTGTAAACCACCACCGCCCCCGGGGTGACGGTGGCAGTAATCTTATTTGGTCTTCTTAGGTGGAACCTTTTCAAGTTCCTGAATCTGCTCGTCTGAGATAGACTGCACCAACTCATCAACCACTTCGGTCAACTTCAACAGTTGCTTCTGCACCTGTCGAAGATATTCCCGGGTCTCGTGATGTTCCTTGGCGAGACGTGGGATGTGGACCTGCATGGCAGAGATCGGAGAAGCAGACGGAATCAATTCATCGTTTTCAATATCAGACATAATCAATCTCCAAGGATGTCGTCATCGGTCTCGACATCATCTTCGGGCAAAGCATTCTTAAAAGTCTTACCGACAGAGGGTGCGCCCTCGAAGCACAACTTACCGTCCTCGTCACGGTCCCAAGGAATCTCAGCCAGTCGGCCTGTCTCTTTCGAGAACCGAAGGGCGTTGATGATTCCTGTGACACCGCTGAAGCGATCCTTGAGGGATCGTACGGCAATTGTGTTGGCAATGTTGAGATCGGGATTCTGTTGGTCACGTTCGTAACCAAGAACACCATCGGCAAGATGGTACAGAGATCCTGATCCACGCAGATCTTTGAGAGAGATCTGTCCGCCTTCCTCGTAGGGCGTGCCGTCAGGCTTGGTCAGGTGACACACAGCCTCGACACGGCACTGGGTACGTTCAACAAACGATCTCAGGTTCGTCATAAGAACGTCGATGTCCTTACGTTCGTTACCTGATTC
>Ga0315902_10002927_pt1 | contig 26055 bp, 18 predicted proteins | sample LakEriMetagenome_9_FD_203523 | JGI IMG/M metagenome (GOLD analysis project Ga0315902, IMG submission 203523) | Freshwater fungal communities from buoy surface, Lake Erie, Ohio, United States - Buoy 12 MA117 | ecosystem: Environmental > Aquatic > Freshwater > Lake > Lake biofilm | place: USA... | reverse complement strand
GGTGAAAATTTGACTAATTACATTCAAAAAAATGCCATTGTTGATGCCCAGAACCCTTTTGGAAGCAAATTTGATGCAACCGAAATTTGGGCACCTGTAATGGGGATTAATATATATGCAGGACTTCGTTTTGCAATAAAAAGAGAAACAAAAAAATAATTACTTTAAAATTTAAAATCATGAAAAATGTACTGTTAACATTAATGGCTGTTTTTATTTTCAATGGCCTATATGCACAAGAGAAAAAATCAAAATTTGAAACTGTCATAATTCAAACTTCAGCGCAATGTGGCGATTGTAAAACAAGAATTGAAGATGGGCTCAACTATACAAAAGGAGTGAAGTTTGCAGAATTGGATTTAATTACAAAAAAGGTAACTGTAAAATATGCGGCTGAAAAGATCTCTCTTCAAAAAGTGAAGGAAAAAATTAATTCCATCGGTTACGACGCAGATGAAATGAAAGCAAATCCCCAGGCGATTCTAAAATTACCCGCATGTTGTCAGCCTAAGGGAATGAAACAATAAATTATTTCACTTCTTTAACACTTGTTTTAATTGATTTGTTTTGAATTCCTTTCATTTATACTAATTTTGGGCATCCATTAAATATTTAAAGTAAAAGATGTCATATTTGTTTACATCGGAGTCCGTTTCAGAGGGGCATCCTGATAAAGTTTCAGATCAAATTTCAGATGCTTTGATCGACCATTTCATGGCTTTTGATCCAAACTCAAAAGTTGCTTGTGAAACATTGGTAACTACTGGTCAAGTAGTACTTGCTGGAGAGATCAAAACGAACACCTATTTGGATGTTCAAACGATTGCTCGTGAAACGATTAGAAAAATCGGATACACTAAATCTGAATACATGTTCGATGCAAGTTCTTGCGGAATTCTTTCTGCACTTCACGATCAGTCTTCAGATATTAATCAGGGAGTTGAAAGAACAAATCCAGAAGACCAAGGCGCTGGTGACCAAGGTATGATGTTTGGATATGCTACGAAAGAAACTGAAAACTATATGCCATTGGCATTGGATTTAGCACATAAGATTCTTCAAGAGCTATCTTACATTCGTAACAACGAACCAAGTTTGATCAGCTACCTTCGTCCCGATGCCAAATCTCAAGTAACAATTGAATATTCTGATGACAATGTTCCTCAGCGTATTGATACAATTGTTGTTTCAACACAACACGATGATTTTGATGTTGAAGCAGCAATGCTTGCGAAAATCAAGGAAGACATTATAAATATTGTAATCCCACGTGTCAAAGCGAAATTGAAGCCTGAATTGCAAGGATTGTTTACGAACGATATTACTTACCATATCAATCCAACAGGGAAGTTTGTAATTGGTGGGCCACATGGAGACACAGGTTTAACTGGTCGCAAGATCATCGTAGATACATATGGTGGTAAAGGTGCTCATGGTGGAGGGGCTTTTTCAGGGAAAGATCCTTCTAAAGTAGACCGTTCTGCGGCCTATGCAACGCGTCACATAGCGAAAAACATGGTTGCAGCTGGATTGTGCGATGAGGTATTGGTGCAAGTTTCTTATGCGATCGGTGTAGCGAAGCCATGTGGATTATTCGTCAATACTTACGGCACTTCTAAAGTAAATATGACAGATGGTGACATCGCACGTAAAATTGAAGAGATCTTTGATATGCGTCCCTATTTCATTGAACAACGCCTGAAATTGAGAAATCCAATGTATTCAGAAACTGCAGCTTATGGACACATGGGTCGCAAGAATGAAGTGGTTACTAAGTCATTCACTGCGCCAGACGGAACAGTTAAAGTGATGGATGTAGAATTATTTACATGGGAAAAATTGGATTTCGTTGACAAAGTGAAAGCTGCGTTTGGAATTTAATCCAGTCATAAATAAAATTTAAATCCCGCTCGCAAGGCGGGATTTTTTTGTTATGTGCCTAAAAAAGAAGTTTAAAATCTGAGTGAACCGCTTATCATTCTTTAGGTGCGCCAAACCACTATCTTTCGTACTTTAGATTAAAATTAATTTTTATGAAAATAGTTAGCCTTGTTGTAGCCTTTATTGGGTTGAGTTTTTTATCATCAGCACAAACTGCTGAAGAGATCATTGATAAATACATTCAAAATCTTGGAGGTGTCGAGAAATTGAACTCGATACAAAGTATTGAAATGAAAGCAAAAGTGGATTACGGCGGGATGTCTATTCCAATTCAAATGATCTCACTTCGTGACGGTAGAACGATTTCAAAAATTAGCTTTCAAGGACAAGAAATGAGCCAAGGCGCTTATGATGGAACGACTTCTTGGGGAACCAATTTCATGACAATGAAACCTGAAAAAAATGACGCTGAAACAACTGAAAATGTAAAGCGCCAATCCTCAGATTTCATGACTCCAATGCTGGATTACAAGAAAAAAGGGTATTCGTTGGAATTGTTGCCAAATGAGACGATCGAAGGTGTTGAATGTTTTAAGCTTAAAGTCACTAAAAAACCGCAGCTTGCAGAAGGAAAAGACATTCCAAATATCGAGTTCTATTATTTTGACAAAGAAAATTATGTGCCTATCGTTGTTGAAGCAGAAATTCCTTCTGGTCAAATGAAAGGACAAATTTCTCAAACAGTTTTTTCAGATTATCAAGAAGTACAAGGAATTTTCTTCCCGTTTTCAATGACACAAAAACTTAAAGATGGTGAAGGTCAAACTATTGTTTTTGAATCTATTGAGATGAACAAAACATACGAAGATTCTATCTTTAAATTTCCTGGAGAGTAATTCAAAATACATCAAATACAACTGACATGAAAAAGATTTTTTCATTCCTGAGCTTATCGTGCTTGTTTTTACAAGTCCATTCACAAGAGACATTAACATTGCAAGGCAAAGAACTTTTTGGAGACTTGAAAGCCAGACAAATTGGTCCGGCATTGATGAGTGGCCGCGTAAGTGATATTGAAGGTCATCCATCGAATTCGCGTGTTATATACATTGGAACTGCAGGTGGAGGTGTTTGGAAGTCCCAGGATGGAGGCGTACAATTTTATTCAGTTTTTGATGATTACCCTCAGTCTATCGGTTCGGTTGCAATTGATCCTGCAGATCCAGACAATACGGTTTGGGTTGGCACTGGAGAAGTGTGGACAAGAAACAGTGTTTCAATTGGAAACGGTGTTTATCGAACAAGTGATGGAGGAAAGAACTGGTCGCATTTGGGACTAGAAAAAACAGAGCGTATTGCTGCTATTGAGGTCGATCCTAAAGATAAGAATACGGTCTACGTTGCTGCTCTGGGAGCACTTTGGGGAGATAGTGAAGATCGTGGCGTATACAAAACATCGGATGGTGGCAAGACTTGGAACAAAATACTCTATGTAAATGCAACAACTGGGTGTTCTGATTTAGTAATGGACCCAAATGACCCATCTGTACTTTATGCCTCTTTTTGGGAATTTCGCAGAACAGCTTGGTCTTTTAATTCGGGTGGATTAAATAGTTCTTTGTATAAAAGTATAGATGGTGGAAAAACTTGGAATAAAATTCAAAATGGTTTTCCTCAGGGAAAACTCGGAAGAATAGCTGTGACGGTGGCTCCTTCCAATTCAAAGATTCTCTATGCGGTTGTTGAAGCGGAAAAAGCGGAACAAAAAGGGCTTTATCGTTCAGATGATGCTGGTGCAACTTGGAAACACTTGAATAGCGATTTTGAGTTGACCGTGCGTCCATTCTATTTTTCAAGGATTGTTGTGGATCCACGTGATCCTGAAAGCGTCGTAAAAGCAGGATTATCGGGTTCTATAAGTCACGATGGTGGCAAGACCTTTAAAGGATTAGGATCCATGCATTCTGATATTCATGATATCTGGTTTGATGTGAAAGATTCAGACCGCATGTTGGTTGCAACGGATGGCGGCCTTTACCGTTCCTTGAATGGAGGAACAACAATGGAAATTGTTGAGAATCTCCCTATCTGTATGTTCTATCATGTGAGTACTGACAATCAAACACCTTACAACATTTACGGCGGTTTGCAAGACAATGGATCTTGGTTTGGACCATCAGCGAGTCCGGGTGGAATTGAGGCCCGTGATTGGGAATCAATTGGTATGGGCGACGGTTTCCGTGTATATCCTCACCCTACCAATCCAAAAATTATGTATTCTGAAATGCAGGGAGCTGAAGCTGTTTGGCGTTACGATATAGAAAAGAAACAAACGAAGATCGTTAAACCATTTCCAGTGCAGGGTGATCCAAAATTACGTTTCAACTGGAATGCGGCAATAACAACGAGTTTACATGCGCCGGATCGTTTATATATCGGAAGTCAGTTTTTACACAAGTCGGATGACATGGGTAACAATTGGGTAAAAATCTCAACGGATTTAACCACGAATAATCCGGCAAAACAAAATCAGGTAGAATCAGGTGGCTTGTCTGCTGACAACTCCGGAGCTGAAAACCATTGCACCATTTTCACGATTGCAGAATCGCCTTTGGATCAAAATCAGATCTGGATTGGAACAGATGACGGCAATGTACAACTCACAAAAGATGGTGGTAAAACGTGGTCGAATTTAACAGCAAACATCAAAGGTATTCCAGCAAATACTTGGTGTTATCACATCGAAGCAAGTACATTCGATAAAGGAACTGCCTATGCCGTTTTTGATGGGCATACGCGCAATGACAAAAACGTATACGTATACAAAACAACTGATTTTGGTTTAACTTGGAAATCGATTGCAACCAATGACATCAGCGGTTTTGCACGCAATATTCAAGAAGACCGTGTAAATCCGAATTTACTGTATCTAGGTACAGAATTTGGCTTGTTTGTTACGATTGATGGTGGGAAAAGTTGGTCAAAATTCACGAATGGAGTGCCTGCAGCGGCAGTGCATTACATTGAGCAACACCCTAAAACAAATGACCTTATTTTGGGTACGCATGGTCGTGGAATTATTATCGTTGATGATATCAGTCCCCTCAGAGAGTTAACTCCTGAAGTGTTGGCTAAACCATTGCATTTTTTCACTGGAAAGCCGGTAGAAATGAATGAAAGCAGCACATTTGGTGGTTCGAGCGGTGAAACTCAATTTGTTGGAGCGAACCCATCCAGCTCAGCCAAGATTATCTATTACCTTTCTAAAAGACACACTTTCGGAAAAATGACGCTCGATATTTACGATGAAAAAAATAACTGGATCAATACTATTGCACCGGGAAAACAAAAGGGAATCAATATCGTTGAATGGGGATACAATTCGATGGCTCCAAAAGTTGCATCTGCAAAAACCATAGATGGAGCCGCTATGTTCGCCCCAAGTGTTGCAGCTGGGAAATATAAGGTTGTCATCACTAAAGGTTCCGAGAAGTATGAATCATGGATCGAATTAAGGTATCCAGAGAAAACTGTCTTTACGCTTGAAGAACGCAAAATTCAACAAGAGACGACAAAAACTCTTTACAACATGACCGAAGAATTAGCTTATATGGTTTATGAAATTGATGAATTGCTTGTTCACAGTGCTAAAGTCATGAAAGAAAATGCAGCCTTGAAAAAACAAGCAACCAAATTGAACACGGACCTTAACCAATTGAAGGACGTACTCGTGATAACAAAAGGTGATAATTACGTTGGAGCAGGTGAAAAACAGTTGCGTGAAAAAATCGGAGATCTGTACAGCACGATTGGTTCCTATTATGGTGCACCTTCGCAGTCTCAACTCGAAACATTAAAGATGCTTCAAACGAGATTGAATGAAGGAAAATCGACTTTCAAAACGATCAAGGACCAACAAGTTGTCAAATACAAGGCTTCTACAGAAAAGGCTGGGATCAAGTTCGTTGAGCTAAAATCGTTCGAAGAATTTGTGAAGAAGAATTGAGTAGTTCAATATCAGAAATCGCAGTGTGGCTGTTTAATGATGATTCTGTCTGTTCCATCAAAATGTGGCGATTGAATCGAGAGAACTTTAAATGGCTTTCTTGACAATACTTTTGTGACCGCATGCTTCGTTCCCAATGGAATATTCATGTAATCGCCTTTTTTTACAACTTGTGTCTGCCCATTTAATGTCATTTCAGCCTTGCCCTCAAGCACATATATGTTTTCAGTATGTGTTTGATGGTAATGCTCAACAACATCCTTTTTCACCCAAATAATGAATGTGCTTTGCAGTGAATCATCCGCAATTTTTTTCGAATAAACATTCTCAAATGGTTTATCAGGCGAAATTTCATTGATTTCAGAATTGCTCTGACCGAAAATGAAAATAGGAAGTGTAAATAAGAGAAAAAGAATCGTTTTCATGGAAGGAATTTAATCCTAATTTAATCAAAAATTCAGTAGATTCAATCTGTGTGATGAGCCGAACAAAAAAATGGTTTGACATGTTTCAAGTGTGATGAAGATTCAAAAACTTAACGAAGATAGTTCATGGATGTGGGAGTTCGACGGCCTTAAAATAATGGTTGATCCATGGTTTACACCTTCACAGATTGATTTGCATCCACTTTTCAGTGAACAATTCCACCTTCAAAAACAACCAGATCCTGCTTTGCTTGATCGACCAGATTTCATATTTATTTCACACCCCTTTTCCGACCATTGCAATAAAGAGACCTTGCTTCAATTTGACCCAAAGATTCCAATAGTTGCGAAAAAAAGCATTCTGAATAAAATCAGAAAATGGCAGTACTTTAAAGAGTTGATAGCACTGCATCATGCTCCGTTTAAGATTAGTTTAATTTCTAATCGCTCGATCTTTGACCCTGTCCACGAAGCTTATTTAATAGAATCAAACAATATGAAACTATTGTATGCTCCGCACGGAAGCAAGGTTCGAGTTTTCCCCAAAGTAGATATTGTCATTACTACGACTACCACTTACCGACTCCCTTTCTTGTTGGGCGGAACTATCAATTTAGGATTGCAAAATGCCTTAAGTCTGAAAGAAAGTTGTAGTGCTCGTCATTTAATAGGAACGCATGATGAACAAAAAAGAGGAACAGGATTGGTTGAAAGGCTGGCTAAAAAGAACTATCCTGAAGATAGTGAGGGCTGTATCCATCTTGAAGTAGGGAAGATGATAAGTTTTTAGGGGGATAAGACATCAAATGAATTAATTTGATATATGAAATCTATCTCCAACAATACTTACAATATCATCTAATTATATTGATATAATTTATCAAATTTTACTACAAATAAACGTGACATTGCCCAATGGAAATTCACGTTGGGAAATTGATAAAAAACAGGTTGCAGGAAACTGGGATGACGAAGAGTGAGTTTGCCCGTCGGATTAACAAAACGAGTCAAAATGTTTATGATATTTTCGAGCGTAAAACCATAGATACAGGGCTATTGCTCAAGATCTCAAAGATTCTAGATTTTAACTTTTTTGAACGTTACTCTTTAACTTTAAATAGCAATCCATCACTTTTAAAATCATCAGAGGATACTAGTGAAACTTTCCTTTCAGCAAATGAAATGGTTAAAGCACTGCAGTTGTTGGATCAACAGATGAACGATCAAAAACTGGAAATTGTAGCGCTTAAAAAAGAAATTGCTTATTTGATGGAAATTAATGGCCTTTTAAGCGGACGAAGGAACATTAAATAAAAAAATCCGCTGAATTATGTTCAGCGGATTTTTAAGAAACATTTATTTGTTTTACGCTACCACATCTTTGTAGCTCTCAACACTTGGACAAGAACAAACGAGGTTTCTATCTCCAAACGCATTGTCTACTCTTCTGACAGGTACCCAATATTTGAATTCTTTCAAATAAGCTGCAGGATAAGCTGCTTCCTGCGGAGAATATGGGTAATTCCAGTTTTTATTGATAATGCAATCAGCTGTGTGAGGGGCATTTTTCAAAAGATTATTCTCTTTATCGGCATGGCCATTTTCAATTTCAGCTATCTCTTTTCTTATGGTTTTCATTGCTACAATGAAACGATCCAATTCATCTTTATCTTCTGATTCCGTTGGTTCAATCATAAGCGTACCAGCAACCGGGAATGATACAGTAGGTGCATGGAAGCCATAATCAATCAATCGCTTCGCAATATCTGCTACTTCAACATCTGAAGTTTTCTTGATTTCACGGCAATCTAAAATCAATTCATGGGCTACGGTTCCATTTTTTCCAGTGTAAAGAATATCGTAATGACCTTTCAATTCGGCTGCGATGTAATTTGCATTCAAAATGGCCACTTCAGTTGATTCGCGTAATCCTTTTGCACCAAGCATTTTGATGTATCCGTAAGAAATTAGCAAAATCAATGCACTTCCGTATGGTGCTGATGAAATTGCATAAATCGCTTTTTCTCCACCCGCATTTATAACTAGACTTCCTGGTATAAATGGCGCTAAATGCGCTGCAACACCAATTGGTCCCATGCCAGGCCCACCACCACCGTGTGGTATGGCAAACGTTTTGTGCAAATTCAAGTGACAAACATCTGCGCCAATATTTCCTGGGTTTGTGAGTCCTACTTGAGCGTTCATATTTGCACCATCCATGTATACTTGACCACCATTTTCATGAATGATAGAAGTAATTTCACGAATACCTTCTTCATACACGCCATGTGTTGATGGATAAGTGACCATTAAACCTGACAATGTGTTTCCTAGTTCAGTTGCAACTTTTCTCAATTCTTCAATATCGATGTTGCCATTTTCATCACAACCTGTCACAACGACTTCCATTCCAGCCATAACTGCTGACGCTGGATTTGTTCCATGCGCAGAAGATGGAATGATCATCTTTTTTCGTTGAAAGTCTCCGTTGGCTTCATGGTACGCCTTAATCACCATCAAACCTGCATACTCACCTTGCGCTCCGGAATTTGGTTGCAATGACATTGCTGCAAAGCCTGTGCATTCGCACAAATCTTTTTCCAATTGGCGGAACATTTCATGGTATCCTTCTGCTTGATTAATCGGCGCAAAAGGGTGCATATTCGCGAATTGCGGATTGGTTATCGGCATCAATTCACTCGCTGCATTCAATTTCATGGTACAAGAACCCAATGGAATCATGCTGTGAACTAATGACAAATCTTTGTTCTCCAAACGCTTCAAATAACGCATCATTTTTGACTCGGAATGATGTGCATTAAACGTTGGATGCGTAAAAACTTTATCTGTTCGCAGCAATTCACTGTTTACAGAGGAAGACAAATCAGAAGAAACTGTAGATGCCGTTTTTCCGGAAACTTGCGCAAAGATGTTTAAAATAGCTTGCACATCAGCGATTGTGTGTGGCTCACCAAAACTAATCGTCAATTCGCTATCGCTGATATAATTGAAATTGAGTTGGTGGTTTTCTGCAGCTGATTTTAACGAAGCTGCTGAAACGCCTTTCACCCAAATTGTATCAAAATAATTGACAGAACCAACTTCAACTCCCATTGCTTTCAATCCTTCAGCTGTTTTTGTTGCTAAAGAATGGCAATGCGAAGCAATTTCACGCATCCCGTCAGGTCCATGATAAACCGCATACATACTTGCCATTACTGCTAGCAAGGCTTGGGCTGTGCAAATATTGGATGTCGCTTTGTCGCGCTTGATGTGTTGTTCGCGTGTTTGTAAGGCCATGCGCAAAGCCAAGTTATCATCCGCATCTTTGGAAACACCAATGATCCTTCCAGGTATATTTCTTTTGTAATCATCGCGCACTGCAAAATAAGCAGCATGAGGACCACCATAACCCATTGGCACACCAAAGCGCTGAGAAGTTCCCAATACGCAATCAGCACCCATAGACCCTGGTGATTTTAAAAGAACCAATGATAGAATATCTGCTGCAATTGCGACTTGTACTCCAGTATTTTTAGCCTTTGAAATAAAAGATTGAATATCCGTAACTGTTCCTTTTACGTCAGTGTATTGCGTTAAAGCCCCGAAGAAAGATGCATCGAAAGAATAAGATGCAGCGTCCCCTATTACTAATTCTATTCCAAGATTTATTGCTCGGCCCATTACCACATCAATTGTTTGCGGGAAGCAATCTTGTGAAATGAAGAATTTGTTCTTTCCTTCTTTCACATCGTTTCGTGAACGTGAATTCCAAAACATAATCATGGCTTCTGCTGCAGCAGTGCCTTCATCCAACAAGGAAGCATTTGCAATCTCCATCCCTGTCAACTCCATAATCATTGTCTGGAAATTCAACAAAGCCTCCAAACGACCTTGTGAAATTTCAGCTTGATACGGCGTATATGCAGTATACCATCCTGGATTTTCAAGAATATTTCTCAAAATGACAGAAGGAACAATTGTTTCATTGTATCCCATACCAATAAATGATTTGAACACTTTGTTTTTTTGTGCCAATTCATTAATATGGTTCAAGTATTCTTGCTCACTCAGAGCATTTGACACATTCAATTCGCTGTTGAGACGAATATGCGAAGGAATCGTTTTGTCGATTAGTTCACTGATTGAACTAACCCCAATTTTTGCCAACATTGCTGATTTTTCAGCTGCATTTGGTCCAATGTGTCTTGTAGAGAAATTGCTCATTCCGTTTGCTTTGATTTTTGTGGATACAAATATACGACGGAACTAATTATTTTACCTTCTAGAAATAGGGAATTTTGTTAACGGAATATGAACCAAATTTAAAGTGCTGAAAAAGGCTCTAAAAAATCTTATTTTAAGATGATTTTACCGGTTTGAATAACTTCAGAATTCTGTGTTACATTGTACAGATAAACACCAGGTTTTACAATCTTTTTATCGATGACCATCTCTGGTTTGGTCGTTTTAAATGACTTCACTTTTTTACCATTTAATGAATAGATGTCTATAATGCTCATAATTCCTGTTGCATTAAAAAGATCAATTGTCACCTCATCTGTGAATGGATTTGGAAAAAGGTTTATTCCAGTTCCTGGGTAAGTGATTTCATGCAGGTTAAGTGGCGAATCAAATTTTATTGTCACAATGTCTTCCAATCCTGCTTGCGAGAAACTGGTTCCTGCAATGTAAATGTTATTTTTCTGATCAATTGCAATTACTGTAGCTTGATCATTTTGAGACAAACCATTGTCAAACGTTTTTTTCCATACTGGAACTCCAAAATTCGGATGATACTTTCGAATGAAAAAGTCCGTATGTAGGCATTTGTCAAGAACTTCAGTTTGCCCACAAACAATTGCAAAATCTGAATTGTCTATTGCGATATCCGTAGGCACAGCATTCAAGTTTCCTTCAGCAGAATAAGTATCTACCCAATTGCTAACACCATTGTCACTCATTTTTCTAACAACAATATCTGTTTGATCTCCATTCTGAGCAGTACCTGTTATATAAATATTTCTTGATACGTCAGATGTTAAAGCAACGCCCACATCATTTCCTTTTCCACTATCGTATTGATTGAACCAATTTTGAGTGCCGTCAGAAGTAAATTGAATCGTCACAATATCGTTGTCTTTTCCATTGTAACTAGTACCAATTAATGTAATTTTTTCACCATTATCAAGAGTCATTTCAGAACAATAATCATCACCAATATTTCCATTGTGTATTTTTTCCCATTGCAAAATTCCCGCATCATTAAATGCAATCAACAAAATATCATCGTCTGTTCCATTAAAGGTTGTTCCGCAGATAGCAATTCTATTTCCTGACAAATAGGCTATGCCAGAAGGTGTATCATCACCCATAGCCTTTCCTGTATACCGCTTGTTCCAGAGAAGTATTCCTTTTTGGTTGTATTTCAATACTAGAATATCATCGCTAATTCCAGAACCCAAATTCGCATCTGAAGTACCTGTAACGTATACATTTCCTTCAATGTCTAAAGCTAGGGCCACACCCCGGTCTTGGCCTTTCACAGTTATATAATCAAAGGTTTCTAACCATTGCAGTTGACCATCCCGAGATATTTTAAAGGTTAAAACATCATCACTGTTGCCTTTTTCACTTGAGTAACCTACAACGAAAACATTACCATTTAAATCAACTGCTAGACTTAAAGCCTCATCATTTCCATTGTCGGTGCCGTTGTGTGTGAAATCCCAAATAGTTTTTCCATCTGGATCGGTTTTCTGAACAAAAATATCCTTTTGACCTTCTGACGTTAATGTAAACCCACATATATATGTGTTTCCTGATTCGTCCAAAAACAAATCATTCACTTTATCAGTGTTTTCTCCGCTAGGTTCTTGCTGTTTGAACCAATTAAAGCGTCCTTCTTCCGAAAATTGAAGAACAACGTTTTTATCTTTTGATTGGTCTTCACGAATTTTTCCGCATAAAAGAATATTTCCTGAATTATCTATTACAGCTGCAGAACATTGAGAAAAACCATCAGAAGCAGAGTAGGATTGCTGCCATTGCACTATTCCAGACATATTAAAACCAACAGCTTGAAAATCTCCAGCTTTGGCCAAAGGATCTGTATTGATATCTGAAGTGCCCGCAATGATTAGCACCCCAGATTCTGTTGCTCCAATATAAGAAGGCCGATCATCTTTGTCACGCGAACTACCCCATGTTTTGGTCCATTGTTCTGTTCCATTGACGTTGTATTTAGTTACACAGAAATCCAAATTTTGGGCAACAGAAGCATCCTGATCGCTTGCACCTGCCACATACAAATTCCCTGCGTTGTCAGTGTAAACTGCAATAGCCTCATCATTTCCTTTAGCGGCCCCATTGAATGTCAATCCATTCTGCCAAATCTCTGCTCCTGCAAACGAATATTTAAGAATTGTATAATCTAAATCTTTTCCATTCTCTGTACTTCCTACTACATATACTGAACCCTTATCTGTACAAAGAGAATTTGCTCGGTCATTTTTTCCTTTGTTAAAGGCTTTCATCCAAGCAAGAGATCCAGTTGAAGTATACTTCAGAGTGACAATATCTAGATCACTGCCATTGTCTGTGTTTCCCGTTACGAAGACCTCATTTTTAGTGTTAACAGACAAGCCAATCGCTACATCATCAAATTCTCCAGAACTATCAAACGATTTTAACCAAAGCTGATTACCAGAACCATCAAGTTTTAGTGTGATAAAATTGAAATTCGTTTTTGGACCAGGCATTTGGTCTGAGGACCCAACAAGTAAAACATTCCCTTCGCCATCAAGTGAAATTTGAACAGGGACATCATCATTTCCAGCGTTTTGATTGTTGTAAATGTACTTCCATATTAATTTTCCAAAGGCATCGTATTTTAGCACACAAATATCTTTCCCTGTGCCTTTCTCTTCCGTAAAACCGCTGACATAAATGTTTCCTAAACTATCTGCTATCATTGATACAATTGCATCATCCATGCTTGCAGAACCGTTGTATGTCCTCGTCCAAAGGGTGTCGCCTTTGCTATTAAATTTGGAAAGGTAAAAATCGCGTTGATTTCCACTTTTTACTGAGTAACCTCCTACATAGGAATTACTACCAGCGGAAACAATTGAATTAAATTGTTGAGAAAAGTCACCAGTTCCATTGAATCGGTTCGTCCAAAATTGTGTAGGTTGTTGACCGTAAACTAGGTTTACGGAGACAACTAAACTCAGAAATAATAGAATCCTGCCCATCAGAGAGTCGTTTCTTTCAAAAAATAATAAGCGCTGAAAATGGTTTTAGCGTTTATAAATATAAAAGAAATTTCATGATCTAACCAAAATCAACTTCAGAACATGCAATTTTTACTCTACATAACTCAATTTAAGCATGTTTGAGCTACCTCGATCTTCCAGTGGAATGGATGCAACATTAATTACCAAATCGCCTTGCGCAAGCAGCCCTTCTTTTTTCAACAGGTACTTGATGTCGGCAATCGTATGATCGGTGCTGATGTGCTTGTCGTAATAGAAAGCGCGCACTCCCCAAACTAGGTTTAACTGTGTAAGGATGTTCTTGTTACTTGTAAATACAAAAATCGGTGCTTTTGGCCGTTGTGATGCAATTTTATAAGCGGTATATCCTGAAAAAGACATTGTCAGAATGGCATTTGATTCAACACGTTGGGATAGTCGACAAGCATTGAAACAAATACTATCAGTAATGAAACGTGATTGGTCTCTTTCTGGGAGTTCTTCTTTGTTGTAGATGCCTTCAAAATTTTCCATTTCACGCACAATGTTCGACATCGTTTTAATTACCTCAACAGGGTGTTTTCCAACCGATGTTTCTCCTGAAAGCATTACGGCATCAGCACCGTCCAATACAGCGTTAGCAACGTCATTCACCTCAGCTCTCGTAGGTGAAATATTTGTGATCATGCTTTCCATCATCTGCGTGGCAACAATGATTGGTTTTGCATTGGTTATGCACTTTGAAATCAACATCTTTTGAATGATCGGCACATTTTGATAAGGAATTTCAACCCCCAAATCGCCACGAGCGACCATCAGTCCATCGCTTTCTTTGATGATCGCATCAATATCGTCGATTGCCTCTGGTTTTTCAATTTTTGCAATGACCTTCGCCTTTCTTTTTTCTCCTGCAATAATGTGCTTTAATTCGATGATATCGCGGGCAGAACGAACAAATGAAAGTCCAACCCAATCCACATCTTGCTCCAGCGCAAATTGTAAATCAAGTAAATCTTTGCTCGTTAATGATGGCATTGAAATTTTCGTATTTGGAAAATTCACACCTTTTTTGGAAGACAAAATGCCACCGTGAATCACTTTCACTTTAATTTCTTTACTTCCATCTGAACTAATCACTTCCAATGCTAATTTCCCATCGTCAAGAAGGATGCGTTCACCCGGAGTCACATCTTTTGGCAGATCAGTATAATTGATTGAAAACTTTTGTGCTGTTCCCAGCACTTTTTCTGTTACGATGAGCACCTCGCTTCCATTGATCAATTCAACACCGTTGTTTTCCATTTCATTGGTGCGAATTTTAGGTCCTTGTAAATCTGCAAGAATGGCAACGTTTAAACCAGTTTCATCATTCAATTCACGAATCGTTTTTACCACAGCGGCATGGTCTTCATAGGCACCATGGCTAAAGTTCAAGCGGCACACGTTTACACCTGCCTCGAACATTTGACGCAATATTTCCTTGTCGCTCGACGCTGGTCCAAGGGTTGCAACTATTTTTGTTTTTTTCATTTTCTTCAATTCAATTTTTCACGCATCAGTTGAATACCAGCAATTCGGTAGATTCGAACTCTTCCGGATCGAAAACAAATCCACCCAATACACTTGAAATAGTTTTCAGTTTCGCCAATAGATCTTCCGGTTCCCAAATGTGGTTTTCAAAGAGGAAAAGGAAATAATCGATGGCTGGTTTTTCAGGGATCAGATATTTACCGAGGCTTTTGTTTTTGATGAGGTAGTATTCAATTAGATTTTCCTCATCACGAAATTCATACAACGAATGCTGTGATACTTTTTGGCCTTTTTTGTTTGTAATGACATAATCTTCTTCCGCTTTTTTCAGCTGAATAGAAAGTTCTTCATTGATTCCCCAAGCCAAACGGTAATCGTTATGATGCGAACAAAGTCCGAGCATATCAAAATCATATTCCTGCTCGAAGGTAAGTATATGTTTTTTTGTTTTTGCCACGGCATTCATAATGAAGGCGAATTTAAACAAAATTGACAGAGGACAGGGGGCGGATCAAAATCTTTAACCTTAATTTAAAGTAAATGGAGCTGATTTACAGCGAATGAATCCAAGATTTGAATGTTTGTTTTTACCACAAAGACACTAGTTAAAGGAAATTCACACTCTCCATAAGTCACAAAGAGATCTTTTGATAATCCAACGATTCATTAAAAGACAAAGCTTTTACCGAATTTTTGCCTTAAAACAGTAAGGGAGTAGAATTAATAGAACGCATGCCCTCGATACAACCGCTGAAGCGGCCACTCGGTCAGCTGCCCAAATACAAAAGCAGGTCGAGTGCCGACGGAGGAGGTTTATCGAGACCTGAACTTGCTTTGCACTTTTTCAACCCAAAATCCTTGCCTGATTGAATATTTTACTATTTTTACACCGTAATCATTCAATAAAACCAACAAAGATGAGCGTTTTCGGTATTGTTTTGTTTCTTTTGATAGCCGGTATGGCATTCTGGATGTTGTTGTTCCTCTTAGGATTTATCGTTCCGTTTTGGATAACAATTGACATTTTTGAAAGATTGCGCCCGAAAAGAATTTTTGAAAGCAAAGAAGAGCACTAATTGCTCTTCATAAGATAGTAAACGCCTCATGAAAATGAGGCGTTTTTTTGTGGCAATTTTTTTTTAAGTTTTTAAGCCCACTCATTTTGCGTTAAGGCAAGAGTTGGTTCGACCGAAGATTCTGAATGTATCGAGGTGAGCGCGCCGAAAACGCTTCGTGGGATAAGCTATCCTTCGAAATCTTAAGTAGATTGTTCATGCATTAGGAAAAAAAACGTTTCGTTGACCGCAGGATAACATATACTGCGGAGCGTGAATAAATTGTTCTCTTGCATTTTTCAAATGATAATTTTCACTAACTTAAGGTAAACTATGAAGAATGAAATCATATTATACCGACTAAATGAGGTAGCTGAGCACATCGAAGTTCGCCTTGAAAATGAGACTGTATGGTTGAATCAGGAACAAATCTCTCATCTTTTTCAACGTGATCAATCGGTAATTTCGAGGCACATAAGTAATGTTTTTAGGGAGGAAGAACTTGATGAAAAAAGCAATATGCAAAAAGTGCATATTCCTAATTCCGATAAACTTGTTGCTTTTTATAACCTCGATGTAATTATCTCTGTTGGTTATAGAGTTAAATCCAAACAGGGCACGCAATTCCGAATCTGGGCGACAACTATTTTGGCGAATACTTACTCAAAGGCTATGCAATCAACCAACGTGTGGATCGCATAGAAAATAATCTTGAGAATCTTTCAAAAGAGGTTGGAGCGAAACGGGTTAGGACGGGCCGATTATTATTAAAAAAAGTATTTTTTGCAAGTTTTAATAATTTTACTACTTTTAATATATGATCCCATATACATCACGACAAGAGTATTTGAACAAATTATTTGCCTACAAAGACCAAGATCTCATCAAAGTAGTAAGTGGTTTAAGGCGAAGTGGAAAAAGCACTTTGTTTGAATTATATCGACTTGCACTCTTAGACATGGGAATATTGTCGAATCAAATTGTCCTTTTAAACTTTGAAGACTTCGAATTACGAAAATACCTTGATAAACTAGATGACTTGTATCTGCACATCACAGGGCAACTGGATTTATCAAAGTCGTGTTATGTGTTTCTTGATGAAATTCAGCATGTTCATGAATTTGAGAGATTAGTAGACGGTTTGCATGTCAAACAAAATATTGACGTCTACATTACAGGATCAAATGCATTTCTACTATCCGGTGAATTGGCAACCCTGTTAAGTGGCAGATACATTGAAGTTTCCATTTTACCTTTTTCATTTCGTGAGTACTTAACTGCAAGAAAGATCGATTACTCCAATAATTATTTGAATTACGACGCACTTTTTTTTGAATATATCAATGAAACTTCTCTACCGAAGGGTGTATCTCTGCGAGAGGGTGGTTATGACAAAATTCATGAGTATCTCGAAGCCATATATACCACTATTATCGAAAAAGATATTACGCAACGTCACCGAATACATGACAAAAGAGCATTTCGAAACATTGTAAAATTTGTAGCCTCACACATAGGCAGCCCTCTTTCTCCGGGAAATATCGCCGCACAACTGAAAAAGGATGGGCAAACAACGCACAATACAACCGTAGAAAAATACCTGGACTATCTAACAGCAAGTTTTGTATTTTACTGTGTACATCGTTTTGACCTAAAAGGCAGAAAACAATTGGCTACTATGGAGAAGTATTATTTGGTAGATCCCGGTTTACTTAACATCTTGGTTGGCAAGGACCGTACAGCCGACAAAGGACATATTTTGGAGAATGTGGTGTATTTAGAACTTTTGCGAAGGGGAAATAAAATCTGGACCGGCACCAGCAGAAACAGTGAAGTGGATTTCGTGTGTAAGACGCCTGATGGAGAGATCGAATATTATCAAGTAGCCTGGCAATTGACATCAGAAAAAACGGAGGAACGCGAGTTTGGGGCTTTGGAAAAGATCAAAGACAACTATCCAAAGTACCTGCTGACAACTGATAGTTTTACACAAACACGCGGAGGAATAAAACACCTCAATGTGTTTAATTGGTTGCTTGGGATTGCCTAAGCCTATAATCTTCACCATACAAAATAGATCATCGGTCCTACTTCGTGGTGCTATCTTTCCAAATCTTAGTTAGATTGTTCATGAATAAGGTAATAAAACGTTTTAATCACCGCAGGATGGCACATCTAGCGGAGCGGGAAGAAATTGTTCTCTTGCATTTTTCAAATGATAATTTTCACTAACTTAAGGTAAACTATGAAGAATGAAATCATCTTATACCGACCAAATGAGGTAGCTGAGCACATAGAAGTTCGCCTTGAAAATGATACTGTCTGGTTGAATCGTCAACAAATTGCAACTCTTTTTGGAAGAGATGTTAAAACAATTGGTAAACATATTACCAATGCTTTAAATGAAGAGTTGGAAGGAATTCCAACTGTCGCAAATTTTGCGATAGTTCATTTTGAAGGTAAAAGAAAAGTAAAAAGAAACATTGAGTTTTACAATCTTGATGTTGTTCTATCTGTTGGATACAGAGTAAAATCCAAACAAGGAATTCATTTCAGAATTTGGGCGAATCGAGTTTTGACCAACCACTTACTTGAAGGCTTTACAATTAATAATCGAATCAATCAACTTGAGTTAAAATTGAATAAAGACATTGGTCAATTAACACAGAGAGTGGATGAAATTGAAATTTTTATTTCGACGAATGAACTTCCTACCCAAGGTGTATTTTTCGATGGACAACTTTTTGACGCTTACGAGTTGATCTCAAAAATTATTCGTTCTGCAACTAAAGAAATTATTCTTATTGACAATTACATCGATGAATCTGTACTCATTCATCTCAGTAAACGTGCGGCGAACGTTGAGGCAATTCTTTACACTCAAAAAATAAGCGCGCAACTGCAATTGGATTTGGCAAAACACAACGCGCAATATCCAGGAATCCAAATTAAAACGCTGAAAACGGCCCACGACCGATTTCTAATTCTAGACCGAAAGGAATTATACCATATCGGTGCTTCCTTGAAGGATCTGGGGAGAAGATGGTTCGGGTTTTCCAAACTGAATGAATTTCTTCCAACGATTTTGGAAAAATTGAATGAAGGATAATGGCGGTCATTCAGCATTTGCAGCTTCGAAGGAGGTGCTATCCTTCTAAATCTTAGGAAGATTGTTCATGAATAAAGTAATAAAACGTTTTGTTCACCGCATAATTGCACATACCGCGGAGCGGGAAAAAAACGGTATCATATCATTGCATTCAATGAGCAAAATTTTAATTGTTAGAAACTAAGAGGAAGTGATTCATTTGGATGCAAAATTCGTTATTCAACATTCCAAAAAACAGCTACTGACCATTCATTGATGCTGGTAGCATCTACCATTCTGATTTTTTGTCCTGCGTTTACACCTGTTGTTAGAGCGTGTAATCCCTGAACATTGCACACTATTTGATAAGTTTGAATCTTTGCGTACCGAAGTTGTTTGTTTTTGAACATTCCAATCCCAGCAAGCGGTGCACGTTGTTCTTTCTATCTTCGTTTCAAGTTGATCCTCAACGGATGCAAACAAATCCAGACCGGTAAGTTTTTCCAAGCTGTCAATTGTAATGGTATAGTCATACAAGCTTCCCTGTAATTTCCGATTTTCCATTACAAATCCGATTGCTTTGGAGTCTTTTCCATGAAAATAGAGTACTGCCTTAAAGTAATAGTTTGGTACTGCTACCTGATCAGGGCCAATGAATTGCAAGTTTCCCGAAAGTATAGGCCCGGTCACAACGTAAATTGTATATAGTTCCATTGCCCAGCTACGCACTTGCTCTTCAAGTCGTTTCCAGATTCCCCGATTAAATGCCGGCACTTGTGGACTCATATTGCTGTAATAAAAAGACTCTGCCATTGTTTGCGCTGACCATCCCATATCTGCTGCCGGCGCTAAATGACCACGATCGTATCCCGAATTGCGATAGTCCCTGTCAGAGGCACTGCCAGAGGGTATAGTAGGGTCAGCTATGAATTTATTTGTGCGTTCGTATTGTTTTATCGTTTCGGCAGCTGTTAACTGGTAAGCCACCCAACGGGCCTGTTCATTTTTTTCATCATACTGAAGGGTATATCCTTCATGCTTTGTGAGTAATGAAGCTGCACACGCGGGTAATTCATAAGCAATATTAATTTCGGCTGCAATGAAAGTTTCGTGCAAGGTATCTGAAATCTCAACGGATGGGTTTAAAATTTTCTCTTTTGAATTTGCTGTTACAGGAGCTGTTTTTGAAGAGGAAGTTTCAGCCTTTTTGGGCGCATATGTTTTTACGATCAAGAGTAAAATTACACCCGCAACAATGGTGACGATAAGAATTCTTAAAAATCGGTTTTTCATATGTAACTAATTTGTCTTTTAAAGGTCATATGGAATACGCCATGTTATTTTCATTTGTGCTTGCGCGAAGTTTTTGCATGGCTATTTCATACTTCTATTTTTACACTCTCACCTTTGCACCTTCTGAACAGTTTTGGCAAATGTCAATTTTGTTGCGGCCCATGAGGACAGGTTTTTAAAAAGAATCCTACTTTCCTAAAACAAAATTCAGGTAATTTTCATTATTAATAACCTCAAACGTTGTTGAAGGGTAATTGTTTTTCCACGCTGCAGGTATTTTGACTTTATTCATCTTCCATTTAAACTCAAAAGCTGACAAATCTATTCCCGATTCTTCAATCAAGTCAATCTCTTGTTGATCGTAAGTCCGCCAGAAATAAGTGTTTACGCGTCTTTTGAGGTATGCGTTTACTTTCAGGCGCTCTGACATTAAATAATTTTCCCACAATTGACCTTGATCGTTCCGTAAATTAAGCGGATTATAATTTCTGATTAATGCATTTCGAATACCGTTGTCGTAGAAATACCATCTATTTGATTTACTGATTTCCTTTCTTAAATTCCGACTGAAACCTTTAACCGGATAGATGATAAATACTTTAGAAAGCAGATCTAAGTAGGATTCAATTGTGTTTCTGCTGATTCCTTTTAGATTGATGGTAAGCTCGTCTAAACTTACTTCGTTGCCAATTTGAAATGCAATTAATCTGAGTAAATCAATAATTTTATCCGCCTTTTTAATTCCTTCATAGGCAAGAATATCTTTCAGTAAATAGCTGCTTACAATCCCCTCTAAATAGTCGATTTTTTCTTCATTATCTGAAAAATTTAAAAGTTCTGGGTATGAACCAAAAATTAACCGCTGTTCTAGTTTTGAAAAAGTTTCAACTGTGTTTTCTTGCGTTTGATACTCAATTTGTGCCAAGGGAAAGAGCTGAATAACATGTGATCGGCCCACCAACGGTTGACCTAGTTTGTTGTTTAATTCAAACATGGACGAACCAGTTACAATTACATGCACATCGGGCATTTCATCAACAAGCAATTTTAACTTTCCGCCGATATCAGGTATGTTTTGTGCTTCATCGATAAATAAAAACGTTGCTGAACCGAGGAGAAGTTTAAAATTCTCAACGGAACGTTCTGCCATCCTATCAATGGTTCTTTGATCTTCACCATTTAAAAATAGGGTTTTTGCCTCAGGCAATTTTGAGGCTATTTGCTTTAACAAATGTGTTTTTCCAACTCTTCTGGCTCCAAGAAGTATAAGAACTCTACCGGGTTTTATTTGACCTTGAAACTCACGGTAAATAGCTCTTTCAATCATTTTCATCTTCATTCCTTTTCTCAAAGTTACTTAAAAAGCAAACTCAATATCATTTATTTAGCTAAAAAACTTCAGTTCAATAATGTAATTTAGCTAAAAAACTTCAATATAATAACGTAATTTAGCTAAAAAACTTCAATTGGATAGGCTAAAACGTACAAGTAAACAGCTGAAAAAAGTAAAATGTGTTCGTTGCAGTATTTGGGATTTCCCAATTTTTAGGGCAGTTTAGCTTCGCTGCTACTTCATGTTCTTGGACCTACACCCACACCTTTGCGCCTTCAGAGCAATTCTGGCAAATGTCAATTTTGTTGCGGCCCGTGAGGACAGCTTTTCGAAAAGAACGGTAGGTGTTACTTTTCCAAATGGTAGAGAAATCAACATTTTCTATACTGCCCAGTACATGTTGTGCGTCTTTGTCGAAACAACAAGGCACTACTTTTCCATCCCACGTGAGCACGCTGCCCGACCACATGCGCCAACAATGATTGCCTGTTTTGTATTTCAGTTTGTAGGTGCCGTCAGCTTGCAATTTGTAGCGAGAGTAGGATTCGTTTTCGGGCATGAGTGAATGACCATTTTTGTAATCATAGAGCTGGGCTGTTTTGATCCGAACCTCATCGACACCTAATTCTTTGCCAAGTGAAAAAACGGCCGGTATTTCATGCTCGTTCGGTTTCACTGCCAAAAACTGAAAAATCAAGTTGGGAGAATTGGATTTTAGTTCCTTCTTAGCCGCCACAAGTAATTTCGTTGCTTCTATGACCTTGCTCAGCTGCCCATTGATGCGGTAATTTTCATACGTTTCCTGGGTCAAACCATCGATAGAGATAATCAGCCGATCCAATCCGGATTGCACGATCTCTTTTGCCTTTTCAACATCGATAAAATGTGCATTGGTGGAAGTAGCGGTGTAGACATTGTGTTTTTTTGCTTGACGAATGAGTTCTAAAAATTGTGGATGCAAGAATGGTTCGCCTTGAAAGTAATAGTTGATGTAAAAAACGCTTCTTGAAACTTGCTGCAACATGCGTTCATGAAGATCAAAGTCCAATTTTCCAGTTGGTCGCGTGAATTGTTTCAAACCACTTGGACATTCCGGACATCCTAAATTACACGCCGTAGTTGGTTCAATGGAAAGTGAAAAAGGCTTCCCCCATAAAATTGGAGTTTTTGTGATGCGCGAAAAAGAATAGGATAGTTTAAGTGCAATGAGGTTGTATGCCCGGTAAAATGTAATCACCCGGAGTATGCTAAACGTATCTTTCCAATTAGACATATTTCAAATGTAGGGGTAATTCTTCATTGTCTTTCAAACAATTATTTCTAATCAGGCTTACTCTTCTAACTCTTAACAACCTAACTTTGTGTCATGAAGAAATACATGCTTGCTTTTTTATCGCTAATTGTTTTAAGTTACTCATTCGCTCAAAACACTTATTTCATCAAAGACAAAATCTCGCTTGAAGTTATCCCTTTCGTGAAGGTGAAACCCAATTTTGGAACACCTTTTTTAGCTGATATTGACGGAATTATTTCATTGGATCAAAACGCAACGTTAATAGAACTGCATGTAAATGGCTACCGAGACACCTCGATTAACTTGAGCGATTTGTCAGAAAACACCATCTTCTTGACGCCTTTGGTCAAAGAGATTTTGGAAATAAAGGTGACAGCGGGAGAAAATCCGGCGCACCGTATTATAGATCTCGCAATTCAGAATAGAAAAAAGAACAATCCAACGGACAATGATGCATTTAAATATGATTCATACAGTAAATTCATTTTTGATGCCAACAGGGATGAACTAAGTAAAATTGCAGATAGTACAAGCGATAGCACGCTTCTCAGCATGAAGAAATTTTTCGATGAGCAGCATTTGTTTTTAATGGAAAGTGCTTCTACCCGAACATTTATTCCTCCATCACGCGACAAAGAAGAAATAACTGCATACAAAGTTTCCGGATTCACCGACCCCATGTTTTCGACCTTTGCCAATGAAATGCAATCCTTTAGTTTTTATGAAAATCAATTTCAATTGCTTGGTAAAACGTACATCAATCCTATTGCTTTGGGTGGTACAAAGCGTTATTTATTCATTTTGGAAGATACCACTATTGTAAATCAAGACACCACTTTCACCATTTTTTACCGACCACGAAAAGGAAGGAATTTCGAAGGAATGACGGGTCGCTTATACATCAATACAAATGGGTACGCTCTTGAAAAAGTAACTGCTGCACCTTACGAAGATACCACAGGAATGTTGGCGAAGATTATTCAGGAATACGCCTTTATCGACAACAAAAAATGGTTTCCCGCCAAATTGAGTACTCAAATAACTTTCGGCTTCGGGATGTCCGTCAATGGATTACAAATAGAGGGCAAAGGAAATACGTACATCAAAAATGTCCAATTGAATCCCGAAGGTTTGAAGAAAAGAAACTTCGACAACGTAACCGTTACCACCAATGAAAATGCCGGTGAAGTGAAGGACAATGTATGGGATTCTTTGCGGGTTTTTGAAATCACAGATCTCGAAAAACGCACCTATCAAAAGATTGATAGTTTATCAAAAGCGGAAAAATTTGACAAGAAATTAGTTGCTCTATCAGCCTTAGCTGAAGGAAAACTTCCACTGGGCAAGTTGAACTTAGATCTTGAACGCGTATTGCGTTATAACCTTTATGAGAAATACAGATTAGGCTTGGGCCTGGAAACATCCAAGAAATTAATGAAATCGGCAGTTGTTGGTGGTTATTTCGCTTATGGCACGCGTGACAAGGAATTCAAATATGGTGGCTATTCTACTATTTGGCTCAACAAGAAAAATGGTGTAAAACTAAATTTACGTTACCAACAAGATGTCATTGAACGCGGCGGCTATTCATTTCAAAAGGATGGATTTACGTTGAATTCAACAGCTATTTCCAGGGAGTTTTTTATCCAGAATATGGACAAACAAAGACTGGCTGAAGTATCCCTATCTGGGAATATCAAATCAAATATGAAAATAACCTTGATTGGAAATTACCAGCGTTTGTGGTTCACAGAAGGTTACGCCTATAACTACACCAGCAACACGCCTGCAATTCAAACGGATATTGCGGAAACAGCTGTTGAGTTTACATGGAACATTCGCGAAAAAGTCATGCAACTCGGAAATCAGCGTGTTTCAAAAGGGACAAAATGGCCCAAGATTCAATTCAAAGCAGCGCATGGTTGGAATGGATGGTTTGCTGCAACCAATGATTATTTGCGTTTGAATGCTGAAATTCAACAAGACATTTCAATTCGTGGCTTGGGTAAAATAACATGGACCTTGACTGGCGGACAAACGATCGGTGATGTTCCACTCGTATTGATGCAAAATGGCAATGGAACAGGTCGAAACTGGAATCTTTCCGTTGCAAATACCTTTGAAACGATGAAACCTTCGGAATTCTTCAATTCCAAGCAAGCGGCATTTTATGTACGAATGAATTTCAATGCGTTTAAAACCAAAGCAAAATGGCATGAGCCTCAGATAGGTCTTCATCATGCAATAGGTTATGGTGAAATGGCCGATAAAACGTTGCATTCCGTGGCATTTCGTTCGATGGACAAAGGCTTTTATGAAGCCGGTGCCTATCTGAATAATATACTCACGAATGGAATTTCTGGTTTCGGCATTGGTGGATTTTACCGCTTTGGATATTATGCTGATGGGGATTGGAAAAAGAACATTGTACCGAAGATTTGTTTAACAGTTACATTGTAGGAAGTCAAGAAGGTTGAAGAGTTCAATGAAGGTTCAAGAGCGTTCAACAGTTCAATAGGTTCAAAAAATTCAATCGTTCAATTAATTTTTCACCAAGTAAAATTTACCACAAGGGCACAAGAATAAGTCTGATTCCCTTCGTTGTTTTAAGGCACAAATTCAGAAAAAGCTGACTGCTTTTTAGGTTATTAAGCATGATTTTGGATTTATAAATGATCTCTTTGTGACTTATGAAGGGTAAAGGTTTTCCTTAAACTCGTGTCTTTGTGGTGAAAATTGAGTTCAACAGTTCAACAGTTCAATAAGTACAATCGTTCAATTAATTTTTCACCAAGTAAAATTTACCACAAGGGCACAAGAATAAGTCTGATTCCCTTCGTTGTTTTAAGGCACAAATTCAGAAAAAGCTGATTGCTTTTTAGGTTATTAAAGCA
>Ga0315902_10002925_pt1 | contig 26059 bp, 25 predicted proteins | sample LakEriMetagenome_9_FD_203523 | JGI IMG/M metagenome (GOLD analysis project Ga0315902, IMG submission 203523) | Freshwater fungal communities from buoy surface, Lake Erie, Ohio, United States - Buoy 12 MA117 | ecosystem: Environmental > Aquatic > Freshwater > Lake > Lake biofilm | place: USA... | reverse complement strand
AGCTTTCTAGCAATCTCTGGGTCTTTCGGTAGTAAAGATCTTAGTCTTTTTAGTGTTCGAACGGAGTCCGTTTTCTTATCGGTCTTGGCATAGATTTCACTTAGAACCTCCCAACCGATTGGGTAGTCTGGATAAAGTTCTGTGATGTGTAAAAGTAGTTTCTCACATTCCTTATAATTTTCACTTGTTCTGCAACTATCGATTCGTCGAATTTCACTCTGACTTGGAGTAGAGCCGCTCGCTAGATTCATATCTTTGGAGATTCAATTTTACTTGGTCTCGGCAGACTAATTAACGCCAGTCCGAAGTGTTATTTAGCTTTGTACAAATAAACAATCCTTCTTGTAATCCGGTTCGAAGGAACTGATTTACTTGGAAAAAACAGGAAAGTATAGAAAACCAATTCCCGAAAGGGATCTGGATAAGATGTGCGTTTCGACCATCCGACAACGTTTTTCCTGCAGGATAGTTAGCAATCGAACACAAAAATATACTATTTGTTCGAACACGAATTTCAGAGAGTACATTCGTCAGAAGACCGAATTCAATATGCTCTAGAACATCTAAGGCAACCACCAAATCGTAGCGTCGCGGTTTTAGCTCAGCATACTGTTCAGTAGCTATGTCGAAGCCATCTATCTCTAGGTTTTGGAAAGTTTTGTTCAGATGTTTTATGAGGTCGCCTTTTCCACATCCATAGTCTAATACAGACTTAATATTGCCTTTTTCAATTATCTTTTCGATTTTTGGGTAATGTTTTTTTGTTACCGCACCAGCACCAAATACGTTATTTTTCTGATGTAGATCATTGAGTTCAGCAATGTATTCTTTTGAGGCAAGTTTCTTCATGGGTTACCTATAGTGACGCAGCAAATCCAAAACCAGCGAGAGAACAATGAATATGTAAACGTAGTGAAGTGATAATTTCACCACAATTCGGAGCATTAGCACGGCCATATCCTTTAATTAAAAGACACCCGTGATTTATTTTCTGAAAAGTTTTCAAAGCACTTAATACGTCCGCTTCGTTTGAAGAGTTACACAGCACAATTTGCACGGTGTTTGCTTCGTTGAAATTTAAGTCTATATCAGATAGATCGGCTTTAATTTGTTTTTCGAATCTGTTTTTTAAATTTGCTGCAAAATCGTCTACCGCATTCAATACTTGGATTCCTCTAGGGGCATAAATGGTTAGCTCCTGAACGCTATCTCCAACGAATATGCTAGCAGCAACTGCTGGTAAGGTCATGGAGTCAGAGAGTTGCAGTATTTGTAGTTTTTTTGAGGAGTCCAGTTTGCATGTTACCGAGTTAATGAAATCAATCATTGCATACATCTCGTAGCTGGCGCGCTCCGAGTTAAACATCTTTAGCACTAATCCTGCAGAGGAAGTTTCACTGTATAGAAAATCTCTCCTGTTCAAAACGCACATCTCTCCATCCGAGATCACCCCTTTTGGATCTTTTAGCTTATCTTTTAATAGATCAAAAAGTCTCATTAATTTACCTCTCTATCTGAGAAGACATCTGAGGCAACACTCTCAAAAAACTCTGAATAATCTTGGGCACCTTCTTTTCTGTAAATTTTTACATTTTGATACGCGATGCTAGTTTTCCCTTCTACGCCCCATATGAATGGCGCACCGCGGTCTGAAAGCAAAAGGTGTACGCTTTTGCCTGCAGCTCCTGCGAAATGTACTAGAGCGGTTGATACGGAGATAATGTCATCACAAGAGCATATCAATGCAAACCAACTATCAATATCTTTCTTAAAGTCAATTCCTTCGATCCAGCGTATATTTTGGTACTTCTCCGCGAGGCGTTTTTTTTCTTCATCGGTATTACCGTACTGCAAAGATACGAAAATGATGTCTTTATTACGTAAGATTGGCTCCCACAAGTCGATTGTCATCGTCTTTGTGGCCTGCGACCTTTCCCAGAAACCGCCTTTCCAAGAAAAACCGATTATTTTCTTGGCGCCAGTTTTTTCTAATAATGATTTTCTATAAGCGTCGACTTTTTCTTGGTTCGGCTCTAAGTATGGAGAGCGGTGTTCGATAAAACTATCCTTACTACTACGATATTTTTTTTGAAATGATCCAATTGGAATGTATCCATTTATAATCGCTGTGTTAGCCGCAATAATTGGGCCCACTCCATATGAATATACTGGCATTTGCGGAAATGATCGTTCGAATATTTGTTTAAGTCGCTTCTCAGAAATAAGTATTGTCTTTGGAAAATCCTTGAGAAATTTATTCATACAGCCAAGAAATAGAACTTGATCTCCGATACCTTGCTCACAGACAGCGAAAGTCCATTTCTTTTCATCAATTTCAGACGGATCGATAATACGTTTTGCACCTTCGAACAGCTTTGGTAGTGGTCGGCCAATCTTCCCCACTTCGGGTAGGAGTCCATTGTCGTAATTTATCCAACCTTCATCGAATTCACCGAGCCTAAGTTGTACCAGAGACATATTCCATCGAGTGGCTATATTTCCCGGATCGTTCATCAGCGCTTGCTTGAAGGCGGCTAGCGCTTTCTCCGGGTCCCCTTCCGCCAGAGTGTCGCCCTTCAGCCGCATCACCTCTTGCTTATCACCAAAATGCTCCTCCGCAACTGCAAGTAACTCTTCTGCTTCGGCCTTCATAAACAAAGATCGATAGCAAGTTATTAGCGCTGTTAAGACGGCAATCTCTGGGTTATTTTCATCTTGGATTGGTTTAAGAATTCCAAGTGCCTTTGAATATTCTTGCTCCTGTATCAGAGCGGCTGCGTAATTCAAAGCCACACTTTTGTTCTTCGGCATAACTGCATAAGCTTGTTCGCCGAATGCCTTAGCTTTTTTATAGTCTTTCTTCTTTAAATAAGTAGGTATGAGGTTTGCTAAAGCAAGATTTTGGCTCTTATTCAGCTGAAAACTCTCTAATAGCAACTCCTCTGCGGTGTCGAGATCGTCTTTTTTTAGTGCAATTAAGCCTTTGTACGCAAGACCGGCTGATTTATTGTGGCTAAGTATGATCTCGGTCAGCTCAATAGCCTTGCTAAAGTCGTTATCTTTTAGTAGGTCATCGACTTGTCTTGCAAGGGCTATGAGCTCTGTCTCTTTCACTTTATGCCTAAATTATTTTCCTGGTTAACGGTATCAGAGACTAATAGATAATGTGATGACTTAGCATTCATTGAGGGTAATCTTCTGTCTAAAACTCCGTCAGTCTTTGTTTCCGATAGATCTTGGAACCCCGTATAGCGGGACGGTTTTCGTTCAAGGATCGCTGCTACCGACATACCTTCTTACTAATATCGAGTACCCCTTGACAACAAAAATTTGGCCCCGCGACCAGTTTGCTCGCGGGGCCAAAATTTTCTTACTTTAACGTTTTTACTTCTCGATTAATAGCAACCTATAAAAATGCACCTAATTAAACGATATCAAAGTTCGCAGCCACTAGCGCTGCCGGTGTTACGCCGGCGAGCTGCGAGAGTGTTACGATGCCTGCCACGCCTGATACGAGCGCATTCGTTCCTCCTGTGGCTTCAACCCCCACCAAAGACACGTAGCTGTCAGACCCGTCGGTCCAGACGACCACTAGATTTCCTGCAGCAGCTGAACCAACACCAGCCATGTTAATTTCTAGCGATCCGCCGGTAGCTATTGCTGAGTGGAAAGCTGCTGTGGAAGCAAACGCCGTCGCATTGAGCAGGACGATAGAGTCTCCGCTTCCGACCGTAATCGCACCACTCGCCGTTGTCGCAACAGTTGCGACTAGAGTAGAAGCATCTGTAGCAAGACCGCTGCCTACGATAATGCGCGAGGCCAATCCACCGCCACTCCCGAACTCGATTCGATCACCGCCAGATGCAGCATTACCCGCAATAAAGTTCGTAATGTAATCAATACCTTGCGTAGCAGTTGTGTAACGAATCACGTCATTACCTGCAACCGAAGTACGACCCCCCAGCAGCGTGATGGAATCATTACCAATACCAGATGTTATGGTGTTGGCTGCCGCACCAAGTTTAACTTCTACAGCATTTGTCACCGCACCCATGTCAATCGTGAACGAACCTGACACTCCCAAGCCCGTGGCATTCACCTCGCCAAGGGTGGTGGTCGTAATCAAATCGATTGTGACGTCAAGGGCACCCGACACGGATACCGCGCCTACTGCAGACGCTTGAATCGTACCGAAAGATACATTCGCTCCATCAACGCCGGCTATCTCTATACCACCCTTTGCGCCCTGGTTTGCGTTACCCCCGGAGTAGGCCTGCATGTTGCCGAAACTTGCGCTTGCACCCGATGCCAGTACCAGAGAATGACTGCCGATTGAGGACGCAGATACCGCCCCGAACGTAGCGGTAGCTCCATCGCCCAAATTCACGGTGATATTACCTACCGCACCAGCCGTTGTCTTAATTGTTCCGAAATTGGCTGTGGCGCTGGCACCCATGACTAAAGTAATGCTGCTGATATCAACGTTACCCACCGCACTTGCGCTAATTCCGCTTGCTGAGCCAAAGTCGAGGGAAGCACCGGAGTTCATTGTAATCGTGCCAATCGTTACTTGAGCACCAGTTGCTGAGCCCTCAAGATCGATTCCGTCAAGCTCGAATGAAGCGCCGGTGCCGATTGTAATTGCGTTAAAAGTCACACCCATAGCCATAGCAGTTGACGAACCCTGAGCGATTTCAATATCTGCCATCACTAGCGAGCCAGACGATCCGATCGAAGGAGCGTTGATGGTCAGCGCCATTCCTCCAGTAGTATCTATCGCACCTATAGTCGTATCCTGCTCAGCTGCCTGAGTAACGTTGATCGTGGCCGTAGAGGCAACTGCGGAAGCTCCATTACCCAACGCTACCGCACCGATTTCAATATCTCCAGCACCCGAGGCAACCAGGTTAATTGTCGTGATTGCCGTACCACCTATACCCACAAGAGTGGCCGAAGCAGCTGACGAGCTCACACCCCCTAGAGTATTTACATTGACTGTTGTAAGCGTCGATCCCCCAGCGATAACTGAGTCGTAGTTGATGTTCGCGTTGCCGTTAGCATTGAAAGTAATCGCCGTTGCACCACCGATGGAGGCGTTGCCCCCGTCGCCGACTTGAAGTGATCCGGTACCGCCGAGGGTCTGGAAAGTTATTGCTTTCACATCAGTATCAAATGTCGCTGATGTAATAGTTGCGGTTGCCCCAGCGGAGAGCCCCGCTACTGCGTTTATGGTGACTGAAGCGACATCCGTTACAGCTAAGCTAGCGATAACCACGTCTGCAGTCGCTGAAGCAGCTGAGCCTAGATTGATCGTGGCCAAAGTTGCGCCGCTTGCAAAATCCAGCGAGACGCCACCAAGGTCGTCGTTCGTGAGGCCGATTGTTGCATTATTTGCAAGTCCATTGAAAGCCGCACTTACACCAGCCGCACCAGCAGACACGCTATAAGAAGTTATCGTTGAGCCCGTAACATTAAGCTCTCCACCGCCGGTGAAAGTTATAGTTGCCGATTCAACACCTGATGCGTTCAGGCTGCGGTTGAACCCTGCCACGGTTGCTAGAAGGGTGTCTGTACCCTCCCCGCCTACTACGCTGTCACCGTTCGATAAAGTCGTCCCGAGACGGAAGGTGTCGTTGCCGGCACCGCCCACAATAGCAACGTCCGATGCACCGGAGAACGTAAGGTCCAGTGAACCTGCAGCAGCTGAAGCGTTAAATGAAGTGATAGTGTCGTCTGTGACGAGCGAGGCGTTTCCAGTACCGGTAAGGACTACTGAGGTAACGTTACTACCAGCCTCGAGTCGGGCGATATTCAGCGACCCTCTCACCTCAAGATTTACGTGCGTCACGAAACCAGCGTCAGCGAAATCGAAATCAAAATGAGCGGTTGTACCTGCGGCGGCAGATCCAACTGTAGTTGCTGTTCCCGCGCTTCCTGCACTAACTAAGACTGCATTAGCTGTTGCCCCAGTTGCCGTGTTATCGAACCCGACGTTGATGTCAGTGTTTCCGTGCAACACAACGGTTGTGGAATCAGCCAAGCCAGTCACGCGGAGGGTCGACTCGGCGAGCGATGATGCGTTAGTTAGTTGAGAAACTCCGGACCAATCTTGAGCGTCGAAGATTCCAACGTCGTTGTCGTCCAAGAGCCGGACATTCACAGTCTCAACCGCATCTAACGAAGTGAGCAGAGTGGATGTACCAGAGATTGCGATGATATTTAAAACGTCCGTGCCCGAACCTGCGTTAATGCTGTCGCCGAGAGAAAACGTACTTGAACCGCCTCCAATTACCGCCTGAATCGTGTCGTTGTTGGAGACACCCGCCGAACCTGAAGAGCCGTTGAGCCCAGGAATAGAGTCAACACTGCCAGTTAAGTTAAAGGTTTGACCCGTCGTACCGGTCGATGAGGAGCCGCCATCCGACGAGCTCGTCGGGATCGTGTAAGAAGTAATCGTCGCGCCGTCATTGGTAACGGTTCTGCCGGCAGCAATCCAGGTCGCAATCTTCGCGTCTACCTTGGCCTGATAAATGGCGGCCTTAGAGGGATTGGCTGCAGCCTTCGCTGCCATTCTGTCTAAGTAGCTATCTGCTTGTTTAATTGTTGACATCTTTGACGATTCCTCTGGTTAACAAAACTGGGTTGAAAAATTTCTACAACAAAACGCCGGGCCGCAGGATGCGTCCCAGCTCTCTAATCTTGACCAGCGGATTATCTACGAGCGCCCGCGTACTTGCAAACGCCGGCGTTGCGTATAACCCACAGCCACGCGTGCACCTTATCCCGCCAGCCGGCAAGTTTCTGTGAGCGGGGTCACAAAAACTAAATTTTTCGGCCCTACCAGCCGACCCCCCTTTTTAGCCCGAAAAACACCTCCTGCCCCCTTGTAGAGAATAAAGAGATCTCGGACCTATCTTCATTTATTTGGTAGTAAAAACTAACTTTTGTGTTCTTAAGCGACCCAATCTCCCGGTCAAGCCCCACCCGAAACACCCGCCGCTGCACGACCCGCCGGGTGTTTTCACCTAAAAGCGCGCTGTAGGGCTCCCGGTCGGCGTACCTGGCACCAAAAAAAAGCGCGCCCGCCTCGTAGGGCCCGCCCGCCACCGTAAAGCGCTGCCGCCAGCTCGCCTGCGCCTCCACCCGGTGGGTGTCGCCACCGGCCCGCTCGGCCTGCGGCCGGTCGCTGCCCGCCCGAACGTAGCCCGAGAGCTGCCCGGTGCCGGCCTCGCAGCCGGCCTGAGCGCCCACCCAAAGCGTCTGCGAGCCCACGCCCGCGCCGGCCACCTCGCGCCACTCCGGCTCCACAAAGAGCGTCGACTGGCAGTCCCGCGCCAGCTGCCTGCTAAATCCATACATCAGGCTGGCGGCCGCCACCTGGCTGCGGGCGTCTTGCTCGGCCACGCGCAGCCCCGGCCGGATGCGCCAGCTCGTGCCCTCCGAGAGCTTTCGCTCAAGCTGCCACCACAAGCCGAGCTCGGCCTGCCGGTAGTCGCGCTCGGTGCTGTAGTGGCGCGCACCGAACGTCAAAATCGTCTGGCTGCTAAATCCCGCGTTTAGCGGCTGCGCGTGCACGGCCAGCGCGCGAAACATCATCGCGGTGTCGGAGCGTGGTTTTAGCGCGTCGCTGGCGCGCACCGGCAGCGGGTCCGTGCTCGGTAAGTACAAAAGAAAATTTAAATTCGTCAGGCCCGCGTTCACGTTTGTGACAACGCCGGCGCCCACATAGATCTCGGCCTGCCACGACGATGCGCGCTGCGCGCGCTGGCTAAAAAGAAGCGCTCGGCTGAGTCGATTAATTTTTTCTCTCACCTCGCTCGGTGGATCAAATTGCGTAAGCACGTGATCAAAAATATTTAGCGCCGTTTGCGTATCACCGAAGTGTGCAACAAGCAGCGCAAGCTCAAGCCATGCGGCCGCAAATCGTGGATCGATGAGCACGGCGCGCTCAAACGCGTCGATTGCGAGCGGCTTTTTATCGGCCGCTGCGGCCGCAAGGCCTAGCGTGTAATTAAACTGCGCATCGTGTAAGTGCTCAGACGCTTGCGCAGTCAGCCAAGCCAAAACGGATGCGGCCTCACCGGCTGCGATGCGCTGATGAATCGCTGACTGATCCGCGCTTTGCCAGTCACCTCGCGGCTGCGCGTGCGCGGGCAGCAGGCTTAAGAAAGAAACGCTAACCGATAAAACAAAAATCGCAAGACGCATCTTACGATCATAGCAATCTCGCCTACGGCAGACGCCGCCACTGCAAGATGCCAAATCGCTCAGCGAGCCCGGGTTGGTTTTTGGTGATAAACAAAAACGCTACCTCCTGGCCGAGCCGATCCAGTGAGCCGTACAACTCAATGTTGCCTTGCTTGGGTCGCATCGCGCCGGTGGGCTCGATGACGCCGCGGCTTTTTAGTGTTTCGGTGTGTTGGTTGGCAGAAAAATCAAACGCCGTCACAAAGCGCATCTCACTGAAGTTCACCCGCAGCGTTGGGTTACTGAGCGTCGCGTCGTGCCGCTGGCCGTCTTTTTCAACCGCAAACGCTGACGCGTTTTGCAGCCCGAAGGCCACAACGCCGCGCGAGCCGGAGTAGTCGCTGTCGCCTTGCAGCCTTAAAAGCGCCAGATCGCCTGCGCGGCCCACAAGCTCGTAGTCCTGCGGCACGCCAGAGCCCGCCCAGCGGCCCCAAACGAACGAATCGGAGGCCGAGTAGCCGGCTAAGAATTTCTGCTCCAGCGCCCGATCGGCCGCCCCGGGCGCCCCTAAGGCGCCGCCCGAGGAGGACAGGGGCTTGCCGATTGCCGGCTCGGCCGGGCTTGCCGGGGTAAAGATCCTGCCGGCGGCGCCATTTTTTGGCGCGATGAGCTCGGCCGGCAGTCCGCCCCTGACCTCGAGGTACTGAAACGACAGCGAGCCGGCCAACTCGCGCGCGCCGGGTCCGGCGCACGGGCCGAGGGCCTGCGCCGAGCAGCCCGAATCAAGCGGCGAGAGCACGACCGCGCCCTGGTGCACCGCCACGCGGGTGGACTCCTGCGAGGTCTGCACCACAAAGTCCGTGCCCCGGATGCCGATGGCCGAGACCGGCGTGTTGACGCGGAAATTTTCTTTGGCGCTTTGGCCGCCACGGCCGGTGATGAGCCGGCTTGTGCCCTTGTTTAAAGAAAACTTCACCCGGCTGCGGCCGGGGTCGGCCGGGTCGTACTCGTAGAGCTCAATGTGCAGCTCGGTCTCCGGGCGCAGGCTCACGAAGGCGTTATCTAAAAACCGTACGTGCACGTGCGACTGCGCGGCCGTCTGCAGCCGATCGCCCGCAAACACCTTGCTTCCCACGGACACGGGGGCCTGGCCACGGTTGGTCACCACGGCCGCGCCCGAGACAAAGCTCACCTCGCCCACGGCCGCCTGGCCCTGCGCCCGCGCCGGGGCCGCCATCGCACCCAAAAAAAGCGCCGCGCAAAGCGCGACCGCCCACCCCACCACCCCATCGGGGCGGCAGGCGGGGGCGAGCCCCGAGCGCTTGGGGTGGCGCTCCACTGGTGCTAAGACGGTCATACGTTTCTGGTGCCCGGGTGAGCCTTTGTTTTTTTACACACGTTTACACACACATCGAATCGGGCGGTCCTGCCGCAAGGCGCACCGCCCCAGGCAAAAGGATAGCCCCCTGGCGGGAAACAATCTGTGATGCAGATCACACCGCGTTGGGGTCGGGCTGGGGCTGTCGGCGGCGGAGGCGGACGGGCTCTGGGGCCGTGGCGGGCGGGCCGGCTGAGCGCCCGGATACCGGCAGGGGCGCGCCCAGGCCCTGGGGGTCTTGCACAAGGCTTGCCAGCGCGGCGGGCTCACGCACGATCAGGCGGCGGTTGTCTTTTTCCAGCACGCCCCGCTCCATCAGGGCCTGCATGGCCCGCGATACGGTCTCGCGGGAGCTGTTGATCATCACCGCCAGGTGCTGGTGGGTGGGCATGTTCTCGATGGTCAAAAGACGCCCGGCGTCGGGCTTTGAGAGCAGCTGCAAAAGCGCGGCCACCCGGGCAACCGCCTGCGGGATGCCGAGAATGGATCGGTAGTCGGTGCTGGCGCGCAGCCGGTAGGCGATGTGCTTGAGCATTTTTTCGGCCACCGCGGGGGTCTCGTAGATTAGCTGTCGGGCCTTGGCCTTCGGCAGCGCCCCAACGATTGAGGGGGCCACGGCCAGCACCGAGGCCGAGCGGGGCAGGTCATCGATTACCGAGAGCTCGCCGAAAAAATCCCCGGGCGTTAAAAAATTAATTCCGACCTGCCGCCCATCGGCCGTCTCATCGACCACCAGCAGGCGGCCGCGCAAGATGAAAAACAACTCCTCGCTCGTATCGCCTTTGCGCAGCGCGTAATTGCCCTTGCCGAAGGCGGCGTATCGCATGGACCGAATCAGCTCATCGGCAAGCGGGTCGGCCAGATCAGACAGCAGCGGGACTTGCTTGAGCTGAGCGACGCTAAAGCGAAACTGAACGCTCATCTTCGCTACTGGTCGCTGGCCGCGGCAAGCGCGTGCGGCTCGGGGGTGTGCTGGCCAATTAAGCCGATCTCCTGAGCGGCCGCCGGGGCCGAGTTGGCCCAGTCCGGGCTTAACACCTTAACGGCCGCGCCTTTGGATTTTCCGGTCTGATCGTCAAAGGCCTGCTCGAAGTACACCGTCTTTTTTGCTCCCGCTTTTTCAAATCCCAGCACGTACGCGTAGTCTTGCTCATCGTAGGCAAGGTGCGCAACGCCGAGCGTGGTTTTTGGCGCCCAGGCCTTGGTGTTAGACCGCATCAGCAGCAGGGCCTCATCGCCTAAGTAGTCGCCCTGATCGGCCTGCGCGGTGCTGATGGCGTAGTAGCCGGCGAGCGTTTTGGTCAGCGCGAGATCGTCTTCTTGGCTCTGAAAAAGCAGATCACTCACCACGTAGGCCGGGTCCTCCCAGCGGCTAACCTCGCCAAGCAGGGCGTTGTTTTGCGCCATCTCGTAGAGCAGCGCATCGTAGGTGGCATCAAGGTCCGCCCAAAGGCTGCTGAGCGCATCGCGGCTGCTCATGACACCGATCACCGAGGTGCTTGCCGCGCCCCCGTCTGCGGTCTTTAAAAGCGGCCCTCCCGATGAGCCCGGCTTAAGGCTGGCGCGATCGCTTTCGTAGACGTTGGCCTCGCCAAGCGCGCGCACGTTTACGGTGTCTTGCATCATGCCCGTGCCATCGGTGGGGTAGCCCACCGCAAAAGCCCCAAACGCGGCGCCCTCGCCTGCGCCCTCATCCCCCGCGGTCAACCTTAACCAGCCAAACTGCTCGCCCACCGCCTGGTCAAGCCCAATGATCGCCACGTCGTACTGGGACTCCTGCATGGTGAGGGTTTCGTTATCGCCATCAACGTACACCCACTCGGGGTAAGCCAGGATCGTAAATTCTGTAAAGCGCAGCGTCGTGCCGTTACTCTCAAAGCGATCGAGAACAAAGTTGTAATCCGCGGCCAAATAAAAATCAAAGCCCACAGCCCAGCCGCCCGAGCCTGGATCGTAGACCACATGGGTGGCCGTGAGCAGATCGTTGCGGCCAACAATTGAAAACGTTCCAATCGAATACGTGCCATCGGGCCACTCGGTCTGAATGATGCCGATTGCCGAGTACGGCTTAGCGCTAAGTGCCTGCAGGGAAACTTCTGAAGTCATGGCAAGGCGCAGACCAATAAGCCGCGATAGCGCTCGCTAGCGCTTAGCGGGCTCGGATCCTTTCATTGCCTGGCGAATCTTAAGGGTCTCTTCTTTATCAACCCGCTCGCAGGTGGAGACGTCGTAGAGGTTTTTGGCTGCCTCAACGCACTTAAGTAGCTCATCGATTAAGCGCTTTTGCTCGGCTTTAAAGTCCCGAATCTCTTGCTTTTTGCGCTCAAGCTGCCGCTCGGCAAGGTTAAGCTGCGTGGCCGTATCGGGGGGAATCTTTTGCCGTCCGGTCTGCCCGATCGCCACACCAAAGGCACTGAAAATCAAAACGCCAGCGGCTGCAATTAAAAGGGGCCGGGCCCTGGGGCGACGCTTTACCGATTGCCTCATCATTTAAAAAAATCCTTTCTCAAAACTAAGCCCACTTTGGTTTTAAGCAAGCGCCTGTTTTCGGGCAAGCTGGCTGCGATAAAACGCCATCCACTGAGCGATCACGCTGGTCTGCTCAAATCTTAGCGCCAAATCTCGCGCGGCAAGCGCATAAGGCGCGCGAACCGCGGGCTCCGCAAGCGGGCTGAGTGCCTGCGCGATCGTTTCGGGCTGGCGGCTGACTTGCCCGCCCGCTTTGGCGGCCAAAATCTCTGCCATTGATCCGATATCGCGGGTCGCTAAGACCGGCAGCCCGCAGGCTAAGGCCTCCAGCACCGCATTGGGCGAGGGGTCATAAAGCGAGGGCAGACAAAACACATCGGCTGCCTGCATCAGGGCGGGCACATCATGCCTTGGGCCTAAAAGCGCAACGCGTTGCGATAGGCCAAGCTTTTTTATAAGCCGCTCTAAGGCCGCCGACTCCTTGTCTTTACCGACAATCCAGGCCGAAACATCCCGCGCCAGGCTTAAGGCCTGCACTAAGCTAAACGCACCCTTACGCCGAAAGCCTGAGCCCACAAATAAAACCACGGTCTGCTGCTTGGCAAGGCCAAAGTGCTCGCGAAGCGCGGCCCGCGGCGCGTCGGCAAGCGGGGCAAAGCGCTGCGTATCTACGCCATTGGGAATCAAGGTAATGCGCGCCGGGCTTACCGCGTAGTGATGCGTAAGCTCACCGGCCACCAGCTCGCTATTGGCAACGTAATGCAGGCCCGGGTCTTGGGCCATTTGCGCCTCAAGATCTAAAACCGCCCGGTGATAGGCATCCGCGCGGTAGCGCAGCCCGGCAAGCCCTAAGGCACCAAAGAGCCGATGCCGGGCACAAAACTCGTCCTGAAGCCGGGTAAGCCAGGCGGCGTGCACGCCATCGCCGAGCCGATAGATATCAGCGCCCATCAGCCGCTCGTGGGACTGCACCAGTGAAAATGGTGCCGCTTTTAGGGCGCGGCTAACGGAGCTTGCAAAGCTTGCCGCCCGCTGGTTGCGGCTAAGCCCCGAGGCAGAAAGCGTGATGACACGCGGGCCGCCTGCGGGGTGGGCTTGCGGGGTTTTTTTTAACTGCGCGCTGTCTTGCCATTGCTCTGAGAGGATGCTGACTGAGAGCGCTTGATCCGCTAAGGCGCCTGCCAGCTGCGCGATAAAGCGCTCGGCCCCGCCATATGGGTTATAGCGCCTACGAATAATCGCTAACTGCATTTAGAGGTACTGAGATAGCGCGTGGCGGCGTACTTCCAAAAGGTCTCCTGCGCCCGGGCAGCGGCGGCCAGTAAGCCATAACGGCCATCTAAAAACCCGAGCTGCAAAATCAAGCTGCGAATAAAAACCGCCAGCCCGGCAGCCAAGGCGACCCAGACACCATGCGAGCGGCCTTTTTCGGATCGTTTTGTTGCACCCAGCAGCGCGTAGGTGGCTTGCTTGCGCAAAACATCTTCAATCGTCGGGTAGCTGTAGTGCAAAAGTGGCCCCGCCAGCCGCGCCTTTGGGCCATTCACCCAGAGCGACTCGTGCACCAAGGCGCTATCGAAGTAGGCCGCCTGCCGATAGGCAAGCCGCAAAATCCAATCGGGCGACCAGCCACCAAAGCGCATGGGGTGGCCAAGGAAAAATGATTGACGATTAATCTGATATCCAAAAATTGACGGGCCTGAGGCATTGTCGGGCCCCACCTGCCTGCCCGGCCCTGATGCGCCAAGGGCCCCCAGGATGGCGGCCTGCAGCTGCGGGGTGACGCGCTCATCAGCATCAATCGATAACACCCAGCTGCAGCTTGCCGCCAAAAGGGCGCGCTGTTTTTGCACGCCAAATCCTGGCCAGTCGGGGGTCTGGATGACCTTGCAGCCCAGGCGGCGCGCAAGCGTGACGGTCTCATCGGTGCTTGCGTAATCCACCACAATAATCTCTCGGCAAAAGGCCAGCGATGCGATGCAGTCGGCAAGATTTTTTTGCTCGTTATGCGTAATCACAATCGCCGAGAGATCGGCTGTCGGGCTCACGTTTAGGCCTTAAGGCGAGAAAAATAATCCAGCCGTTGCAGCACCTCATCGCAATACGCGAGGTCTTGCTCGCTAAAGGATTCCCGAAAGCCCCCCACCTTGCCTTTTCGGACTTTAAAGGAGTCTGGATTTGAAGGGTCAACGGGCGCTAAAAGCTGGCCATAGGCGTCTTTGTACTTAAGCGCCCCTTCTGCGCGCTGCATATTTTCAAAAGAACACTCCCGCACCACGGCCTGCATCGTTAACGGGTCTACGGGGCGGCCCAAAAAATCCATACAGCGCATCATCTGGCCTGCCGTATCGGCTGAAAGCGCCTCATACGAGAGGCTATAAAAATTCGGCTCCCCCAGGCCACGCTCCATCCAGCCCAGATTAAAGTGACAAACCTTTTCAAGCCCATGGCGCGGGTCGCGCAAAAACTGCGGCAGCTCACCGGAAAAATTCTGCAGCCGATAACGGGCATGAAAATAGCCCGAGACCACCGTGTCACGCGGATCGCGATACAAAAAGATCAGCCGCTTGCGCTTGAGCCACTTATCAAAAAACTGCATCTCCTGCAGGTGCGTTGCGCCCTGATGGCCAGCGCCGCCTTCTCCGTGGGTGTACTCCAGCCGGGTATTGAGCTGATCAAACATCACCCGCATCCAGGTGCGGCCCGATTTTGGAAACGACAGCAACGTGCCGTGCTCTTTACGAAAAAATTTCCATCTCATCGCTACGCCTTTCTTGCCGCCTCGGCCTGCACCGCGCGATCGATTAATGCTGCGCTATCGGCCACGCTCTGCCCGAACCGCCAGCGCATTAGAGCCGTTATACCGAATGGTGAGGTAACCCAGGCCCGCCAGGTGACGGGTGAGTTGGATTAATTTTTCTGCGCTAAGGTGCCGATACTCAAAATTAATAAGTAACGGCGAAATCTCGCCAAGCCCGCACTCATAAAGCACCTGATCGTCCATGCCCTCGACATCGACTTGCAGTAAATCCACCGGGCCCTGCCAGCCGTTTTGGGCAAGGGCCGGCAAAAGCGGCAGACAGGGCACCTGAAGTTCTTCGATTGCCTGATCAATCGACACGCCTGCAGGCAGATTACCCCGCACATGCCGAGCCACGTGCTCATAGACCGACGAGGTAAACCCGGTTGGCACCCGGTAGCTGGGGCTATCTTTGAGGTAACGCTTAACGAAACTTTCGTAGTAACTGGGTTTTAGCCGATAAAGCCTCAGTGTGCCTTTCGGGCCGATGGCGCAATGCACGATGGTCGCGCTCGGGTGGGACTGGTAGTTTTCGCGCAAATACGGCAGCACATTGTCTTGGGGCTCAAACAAAATAATCTTAGTGCGATGTTTATTGGCCATCACGAAGTCATAGATCTGATCGTTAATGCGGCCATCGTTGGCACCAATCTGTGCAACCGAGATCACACCCTGGCTTAACGTTAAGCACTCAAGGGCCTGGCGATACAGCCCGGCCAAGTCTTTATCGGGGAACGACTTATTGATGCGCAAAAGCTCATAGCCAAACGGCCGGCTTAAGGCGTTGATTAAATTTTTTAACATTTCTTTGGCAATTTAGATTAATCGCTGCTACCACCGTCGCTGGGGCCGCCGATCCCGCCCTGGGGCTGGCGGCTGCGGATTTGTTGCGCAAGTGCAAAGCGCTCACGGCGCAGTGCTTTTCTGCGCAGGCTGCCACGCGCTCTTTTGTAGATGATACTGAGGTACCACATGAGTGTCGAACCCCGAGCCCTGGCAATAAAAGGCGGTGTGATCGCGTAGCCCAGCTTTTGCATCAAGGGGCCGCAGACCGATTCGATGTGGGCCTGATCCCGGGCGCGTAACTCTTGCTGCCAGGCATCGGCCCGCTCTGCGGCGGGAGGCTTACCGACTAAGGCATGCTGGGATAGCGAGTGCTGCGGGGAGCGATAACGCTGCCCGCAGACGAGATCTGAGGAAAATTGCAGCGCTAAAAACTGGCAGGTCTTTTTTAAAGTGAATTGGGGATCTTTTAACAAGTCCTCGTAACGAATCAGCAGCACCCGATCGGGTAGCGCGTTTTGAAGGCTTAAGCCAGCGTTCACGTAATGCGGCCACCAGCTGCCAAAGGCAAGCGCATCATTTGGCCCCCACGGGAGCCCAAAGACCGAGGCTGCCACCGCCCGCGGATCGCGCACAATGTGAATTAATTGCGCATCCGGATAAAGCCCCAGTAGAGTTTTAAAGGCCTCGATATTCATGGGCGTGTGATCCACCCATCGCAGCAGGTGCGGGCTGCTGGCAGGCTGCGCTAAGCGAGTGCCTGCGCGCTGATCATAGCGATACACGATCTCGTTAAGTAGCGCGGGCACGTGATCGAGCGTGATTTCATTTGGGTAATTATTCACCCAAAGTGCCAGCTCTTTAAGCGGCAGCTCCCAAAAGGCAATCTCATTGGATTGCGCCAAAAACTTCATGAGCTGCTCTCGGGTGAGGGGCTTATCGGCACACCGGGCAATTAGCGCATGCTTGAAGTGACTCTCCGGGGTGGTCACACAGCCTGGCGCGTTGGCAAGCATTGCGCCCAGCATGGTGGTGCCGCTACGCGGGCAGCCCCCGATAAAAATTGGGCCCCCAAATCGATACTCAGTCATCACGAGCTCTTGCCCACGCGTTTTTCCTTTAGCGCCGAGGAGGCAGCGCTTTTGCCGTGCGCCAGGAGGCAAGTGCGGCCAAAAGACGCCGAATGCGCAAGGCGTTTTTAAGCCGCACTAACCAAGATTTTCCAAAACGCTTATGAAACACCGCCATATGCAAAATTGCAGGGTACGCCTCAACCACGCGCCAGCTGCGCAAGGTTTTGAGATAGCGAATGTTGTACTCCGGGGGCAAGACATAAACGCGCAAATCGGTTTGCCAGAGCAAATACCTGAGCGTGACCTGATCCTTTTGCTCGCCCGCTTTATGAAATGCCTGCTGCCAGAGATCAAAAAAGCCCGCGGCAGTCACCCGCTTTGAGTACAAAACTACCCCGCTATTTAATTGCGGAAACGCAAAAGGAATCGACGCATTCCAAGGCGACGGCGCCTGCGCAGTGTTTCGCAGATGCGCATGGCACATCGCAATATCAAACCGCTCCAGTAGTGAAAAGAGGTGCGAGATATCTGCCACCACCATGACATCGGTATCGAGGTAAAGTGTTTGCTCAAAGCGTGATTGGCCCATGCAGTCGACTTTTGAGCGCCGGTGTGGCGATGCAATGACATGGATTTGATCAAAGCCCGTAAGCCCTGCGGCAGCCAGCATCCGCGCATCGGGCGGCTGATCACAAAACAAGTCAACCGGCAGCTGCGGGCAGTGGGCGCGGACCGAGGCGGCAGCCCAGCAGGCGGCCTGCACGTAGGCCGATCCGGTTGCGATAAAGATTACGCCCTGGCTCATGACTGAAATGCGCTAAATAAGCTGGGGTAGAGCTGGCCGTCTTGCATCAGCTGCGCGTGCGATCCCTGCTCAATGACCCGTCCTTGCGAGAGCACAACGATGCGATCAGCGTTTTGGATTGTCGATAGCCGGTGGGCCACCACGAGCGTGGTGCGGCCGCGGCGCAGCTCATCGATTGCCTGCTTGACGTGGGCCTCGACCTGGGCATCTAAGGCCGAGGTCGCCTCATCGAGAATCAATATTGGCGCATCTTTTAAAATCGCCCGCGCAATCGCAAGCCGCTGGCGCTGCCCGCCGGAGAGCTTCACTCCGCGATCGCCCACCACCGTATCCATGCCCGAGGGAAGGCTTGCGATAAATTCCGCCAGTCCAGCCGCCGTTAGCGCAGCCATGACCTGGTCTGTCGAAGCATTCTGGGCGGCGTAAGCGATGTTATTGGCAATCGAATCATTAAAAAGCACGATGTCTTGAGACACCAAAGCCACCTGGCGCCTTAACGAGGACCGGGTGAGCTCGCGAATCGGTATGCCATCGAGCAACACCTGGCCGCGTGTGGGCTCGTAAAGTCTTGGCACAAGACTCACCAGCGAGGTTTTACCGCCGCCTGAGGGGCCGACAAAGGCAACGGTCTGGCCCGCAGAAAGCGTTAGGTTGATATCACTGAGTGCTTCACGGCCCTGACTGCTGTAGGCCAAGGCCACCGATTGAAATTCGATATCGCCTTTTGCCCGGCCCAACTCTTGGGTGCCGCTGTCAGCCTCGGATGCCTCATCGATGAGCGAAAAAACCGACTCTGCCGAGACCAGCCCGCGCTGCAGCTGGCCGTTAACATCGGCCAGATGTTTTAACGGGGCCATCATCATGAGCATCGCAGTGATAAAAGACACGAAGTCGCCGACCGTGGCAACGCCAAGGCGCGACTGAATAAGGCTGATGGTGAGCACCGCTGCAACCCCAATTGCCGCAATAAACTGAGTGATCGGAGATTGCAGCGCCTGCGCAATGACCAGTCGCATGGACTGTGCGCGGTAGTCGGCGTTAACACGCCCAAAGCGCCTTGACTCAAAAGCCTCGCCCTGAAAGACCTTAATGACCCGATTGCCGACAATGGCCTCCTCGACAGTGCGGGTCATCTCGCCTGTTGCCCGAAGTGCCTTGCGGCTCACCCGACGCATGCGCTTTGAAAACGCAAACGTCATCCCCGCCAGTAGCGGCAGCAACACCAGCGCAATTAAGGTAAGCGCCCAATTTAGCCAAAAGAGCCAGCCCAACAGGCCCAAAAGAATTAAGGTATCGCGCACCAGGGTATTGAGCACGCTGGTTGCCGCATGCGTGACGCCATTGACCTCGGCAATCACGCGCGAGATCAGCTGGCCAGAGGATTTTTCATCAAAACTGGCCGCCGGCATCGCAAGCAACTTATCGAACATGGCCTGCCTGAGGTCTCGTAAGACGTTATTGGCAATCCAACTCATGGCGTAGGCCGATAAGAAAGTCGATGCCCCGCGCAGCAAAAAGATCACCAGCACCGCAGTGGGCACCCACCAGATCTGAAACGCGCTTGCCCCAGTAAAGCCGTTATCCAGCAGTGGCTTTAAAAGCGCCGGGAATGCCGTCTCGGTGGCCGCCGTCACCAGCATGGCCAAAACGGCAAGCGCAAACCCGGGCCAGTAAGGCCGGGCATAAGAAAGAAGGCGCCCATAAAGGCGGGCTGAGTTCATCGCGGGATTATTCTTTATTTGTTATGTCCCTTTTTTTTAACCCCACCAACGAGTGTTGCTCGAAAACTACATTCAGCCCCCCGAAAACCCGATATCTCGGCCCCCGTAAGCCGGCGCTTCTTGAGGCGGCAGGGCCCGCCGGGAGACAATCTTTATGACGGCTGATATCAGCAGTCGCCCGATGGGCTTAGGGCCTTGAAGGTGTAAGACTTAACCACTTAGGAGAACTCTTAATGAAGAAGCATTTACTTGCAGCCGCAGTGGCCGCCGCTGTTGCGGTGCCCGCCATGGCTCAAAACGTGACCCTGTCGGGCCGCGCCTCAATGGAAGTGGGTCAGTGGGGAGCCAGCGGCGCAGCCGATGGGTCGGCAGACTTTTCGAGCCGTACTCGGGTTGCTGATACCTCTTCGCGTATCACCTTTGCCGTAAACGAAGACCTCGGTGGCGGTCTGCGCGCTGGTGTGTATTGCGAGACCGGTATCAATATCGACAATGGCAGTAGCACCGGTCAGGCTGGCACGAACAACGCAAACACCACGACTTGGTGCTCGCGTGAAGGCCACGCCCGTATTGGTAATAACCTCGCCGAAGTTCGCCTCGGCCGCCAAAACGTATGGTGGACCCAAGGCGCCATCAACAACATGGGCTCCGCTATGTTGGGCTCGGACACCTTGACCAATATGTTTAACGGCGGCGTCGGCGTTTACACCGTTCGTGGCGAAAACATGGTTATGCTGCACGGTAACGCAGGTATGGGCGCATTCGCTGGATCAAGCGTTTACTGGGGTGTAATGGGTAATTCTGGCAATCAGAGTGCTGCCGCAGGCGCTGCATTCCCGACGCCCGTTACTACTGGCGAGGCCGCTGGTGCCGGCGCAGACCCTCGTGGCAAGTATCAGGGCTTTAAGCTGAATTACGCTCAAGGTCAGCTGCTCGGTATGGTTGATGCGCAGTATTCGGATAACGGCACTGCGGATCGAAACGCTTATAAATTCGGTGTCGGTTATCGGTTTATGGGCGCCTCAAGTCCCAGCCTGATTTCTGTCCAGGCCTGGAACAAAGACTCGACAGCAATCGCTACCAACGTCAAATCAAAAGACAGCGGCTATGGCCTCGTAGCTCAGTATGACGTGGGCGGCGGTACGATGTTGCACGCTCAATACGCAAAAACCAACGACGTTAAAGTTGGTAGCGCAACGACAGCAGACAGCGGCGCGAGCGCCTACACCGTTGGCGCAACCCGCGCTCTGAGCAAGCGGACCCACATGTACGCTTCCTACCATGTGATCAAGAACGAGGCAGCCTCTACCGTCGGCATGGGTGGTGGAAACTATCAGTCTGCCACTCCGGTTGCTGGCCAGGACACCAAAGCTTGGGGTCTGGGCATGATCCACAACTTCTAAGCTAGGCTTTTAGCCGTTTAAGAGCTGACTTAGTAAGAAAACCCCTGGTGTAAAAGCCAGGGGTTTTTCTTTTTCAGAGATCCGTAGCAAAGCGATGCAGCATTTCAGGATTTAAATCGTGAAGGACCAGACTTATTAACAGTCCGATAAGGCCGCTCTGGGCGGCACAGTTAATGATGGATTTTCAAAAAGCAGTCCATCACGCTAGCCTTACCCAACTTATTCACAGGCATACAGGGCCGCTCAGGATTCAAAAGGCCCTTTATCCAGAGGGTCCCGAGAGCTGCCATGCAATCATCGTTCACCCCCCCGGCGGGATCGCTGCCGGTGACTTATTGCAAATCGCTGTATCGGCCAAGCCCGGCACACACGCAGTAATTACAACGCCCGGCGCAACAAAGTGGTACGGCTCAGATTCGGACTTAGCAGCCTGCCAGAAAATCACGATGAACCTATCCGGTGATCTGGAGTGGCTCCCGCAGGAGTCAATTGTTTTTAATCGGGCCCGCGCTGAGTCCTTTATTCAGATCGACCTTGCACCAGAATCGCGCATGATCGGCTGGGATGGGGTGGTTCTTGGGCGTAAGGCTTCGGGTGAACAGTTTGAGTCGGGGGGGTTTTCGCAAACCATCGCCCTGACTTTTGGCTTAGCGCTACAGTGGGAGGAGCGGTTATGCCTTTCAGGCTCAGATCCCGCGATGAAAAGCCTGCCTGGCCTGGGTGGCGACAGCGCACTCAGCACAATCTGGGCAGTACTGCGCGAGGGTGACCAATGGACACAAGAAGCGCAAAATGAGATCCGTAGTCACTGCCCAGAGATCGCCTGGTCGGCTTTGTCACCCCGGCTGATCGTGGGCCGGCACAAGGGCTGCGGTAGGCAGACGCAGCAAAGCCGGCTGCGGGCATGGGGCGCATTGCGGCCCATGGTCATGGGAAAAGCTGCTTTGCCATTGCGTATCTGGGCCACCTAAAAGACAAAAGGATCATCGGTAATGGATTTAACCCCGAGAGAAAAAGACAAGCTCCTGATCTTTACTGCCGCGCTTTTGGCCGAACGGCGCAAAGCCCGGGGATTAAAACTGAACGTACCGGAGGCGACAGCGTTCATTACCGCGGCCATCATGGAGGGCGCTCGCGATGGAAAAACCGTGGCCCAGCTGATGCACGCGGGGAAAACAATGCTAAGCCGTGCTGATGTCATGGATGGGGTTGCAGAAATGATTCCCGATATTCAGGTCGAGGCTACATTTCCCGATGGCACAAAACTTGTCACGGTTCATCAGCCCATTCAATAGGAGCGATTGCTTATGAGACTCATTTTTCCCATCGCCTTATGGGCAGCCGTGCAGACTGCCCTGGCCCACGAGGGCCATGGAGACAGCCTTTTGCATGCTCTGGCGCATTTTTTCGAAGCCAATGGGGTTGCGATTTGGCTTGCCATTATTGCGATTGGTGGTCTTAGCCTTTACCGATTCTTTAACCAGCAGGATCAGAGCAAATGATCCCTGGCGAATTGCTGCTTCAAGAAGGTGAGCTTGAATTAAATGCGGACAGGCCCACCAAAACAATAGTCGTCGCGAATGCTGGTGATCGGCCGATTCAGGTTGGATCTCACTACCATTTCTACGAGACCAATGAGTCATTGCGGTTTGATCGCCCTGCTGCGCTTGGATTTAGGCTCAATATAGCGGCAGGTACTGCCGTTCGATTTGAGCCTGGGCAAGAGCGTGAAGTTGAGCTGGTAGCACTTGGCGGAGATCGCATTGTTTACGGTTTTCAGGCCAAGGTCATGGGAAAGCTGCCATCATGAAAATATCCCGTCGTGCCTATGCTGAAATGTTCGGACCCACCGTGGGCGACCGGATTCGGCTTGCGGATACCGAGTTGTTTGCCTGTATCGAGAAAGATTTCACAATCTATGGCGAGGAAGTGAAATTTGGCGGTGGAAAGGTCATTCGCGACGGGATGGGCCAGTCCCAGCGGATGAGCAAAGACTGCGCAGACACTGTAATTACCAATGCGGTCATTATCGATTGGTGGGGCATTGTGAAGGCTGATATCGGTATTCAGGCAGGCCGCATCAGCGGCATTGGCAAGGCCGGCAACCCCGATATTCAGCCTGGGGTGACCATCGTCATCGGCCCGGGCACAGAAATCATCGCTGGCGAAGGCATGATCGTGACCGCCGGCGGAATCGATACCCATATTCACTTTATCTGCCCACAGCAGATCGAAGAAGCCCTAACCAGCGGCATCACCACGATGATTGGCGGCGGCACAGGCCCAGCAACAGGCACCTTTGCGACGACCGTGACCCCTGGGCCCTGGCATTTGGCTCGCATGCTGCAGGCCTCAGACTCCTACCCCATGAATCTTGGATTTTTAGGCAAAGGCAATGCCTCCCAGCCCGAGCCGCTGCGAGAGCAGATTCGCGCAGGCGCCATTGGATTGAAGTTACATGAGGACTGGGGCACGACACCTGCGGCGATTGATAACTGCCTAACGGTTGCTGATGAGACGGATACGCAAGTCGCTATTCATACCGATACCTTAAATGAATCGGGATTTGTCGAGGCCACAATTGCCGCCTTCAAAGGCCGAACGATTCACACTTATCACACCGAGGGTGCAGGCGGCGGCCATGCCCCTGACATTATCCGGGTCTGCGCTGAGCAAAATGTGCTGCCTTCTTCAACGAATCCCACACGGCCATATACCGTCAATACAATCGATGAGCATCTGGACATGCTGATGGTCTGCCACCATTTGGATGCGGCGATCGCAGAAGATATTGCGTTTGCAGAAAGCCGGATTCGCAAAGAGACTATCGCTGCGGAAGACCTTTTGCACGATATGGGCGCCTTTTCGATGATCAGCTCCGACAGCCAAGCCATGGGCCGAGTGGGTGAGGTGATTATTCGTACCTGGCAGACCGCGCACAAGATGAAGTCACAATTCGGCTCACTCAGCTCCGGGGGTCTCACAGACCCCAAAGAGCACGATAACGGCCGAATTAAGCGCTATGTAGCAAAGTACACAATCAATCCCGCGCTTACCCACGGCGTTGCGCATGAAGTCGGCTCAATTGAGGTCGGCAAGTGGGCCGATCTGGTCCTATGGAAGCCCGCTTATTTTGGGGTCAAGCCTTTTTCGATTCTGAAAGGCGGAATGATTGCAATGGCAGTGATGGGTGATCCGAATGCTTCAATTCCAACACCGCAGCCCGTGCACTATCGGCCACAGTTTGGCGCAGCACATTCTGCAATTGCAGCGACCTCGATGACTTTTCTGTCGCAATCGGCGATCGCCGATGGCCTGGCCGACCGCCTTGGTCTTGCCAAGTTGGCGCCTGCCGTATCGGGTATCCGGGCGGTCCGTAAGACCGATATGAAACTAAACGATGCAACCCCGAAAATAACCGTTAGCCCCGAAAATTATAAGGTCTATGCCGATGGCAAGCTGCTGGATTGTGAACCCGCCCGGGTCTTGCCGATGGCGCAGCGTTATTTCCTCTTTTGAAAACAATGACAATTGAGCTCACTCACAATCTTGGTAACGTTCATGGTACTGCCGCGCAGACTACAGTAACGCTCAGCTGGCGAGAACGGCAACGTTCTCGGCTCGCTGTCATTCTCGATGACGGTGAGCCAGCGGTAATTCTGTTATCCCGCAGCGGGCCGATGCAGCCGGGAGATCTCCTCAGCAGTGATGAAGGTCAGTTAGTAAAAGTACAAAGCACTGCCGAAGAGATCTTAGAGGTTCGGGCAGAGACCGGATTCGTGTTGATACGGCTGGTGTATCACTTAGCGAATCGACACGCTCCGGCCATGCTGACGCACGATGCGGTCTACATTGAGCCCGATCCCATACTCGCCGAGCTGGCCCGTCACCTCGGCGGCATCGTTACCCGAGTGCGTCGACCTTTTGAACCTGAACGTGGTGCCTATCATGGTGCCCACCGTCATAATCATCCGCATCCTGGTGAGATTGAAGATGAAGACCGGACATTTGGCAATATCGGTGAGGCACTCTCACGGGCAGCGCATGCTCGCTAAAGTCGATGGCGTTGGCCATCTGCTTGCGACGCTGCAGCTGTCAAGCCCTGCACTGCCAATCGGGGGGTTTGCTTACTCGCAGGGCCTTGAATGGGCGATTGAAGAAGGCACCGTTTTTGATTATGACTCTGCTCAATCATGGATTACTGACATGCTCCGCTTAAGCCTTGGACGGCAAGAATTAGTCCTCTGGCGAGCCTGCTATCAGGCGGTCAATGCAGGTGATTTTACGGGCCTATCCGATTTAAATGAGCGCATCTATGCGCTTAAGGAAACCGCAGAACTTCGCCAAGAAACTATTCAGATGGGTCAGTCGTTGGCACGATTGTTTGTAACTTGGGATGGCGCCGAGCGTCTGTCGAACGCCACGCTGAGTCAGCCCTGGACTCTCCCTGCGGCCCACGCTGGACTTTGCGCCTACGCAAAATTAGGTGAGGTGAATGGGATGGCCAGCTTTGCCTGGTCATGGTGCGAAAATCAGGTGCTGACCGCAATAAAACACGTGCCCCTAGGCCAGACCGAGGGCCAAAAACTGTTATCTGTGCTCCGCGCCGAAATTCAGTCAGCAATCCAGACGGCACTAGGCCTTCACTTAACCCAAATTGGGTCGGCGCTTTTTGGGCTCGCGATAGCCTCCTCCCGACACGAGACCCAATACAGTCGATTATTTAGAAGTTAATGAAGGACGGTTGAAGATGTTAAGAGCGCAACAGACCATTAAACCCTCGGGGCCACTGCGTGTCGGTGTCGGCGGGCCGGTAGGCTCCGGAAAGACCACGCTCATCGAAGTACTCTGTAAATTAATGCGCGATCAGTACGAATTGGCAGTAGTCACCAATGACATCTTTACTAAAGAAGATGAGCGCATTTTGGTAGCGTCTGAGGCGCTGCCTGCCGAGCGCATCATGGGCGTGGAGACAGGCGGCTGCCCACACACCGCGATTCGTGAAGATGCCTCGATTAATCTAGAGGCTGTTGCCCGGATGCAGCAGCGCTTTCCGAGTCTCGATGTGATTTTTATCGAATCCGGTGGCGATAATTTAGCCGCCACATTCAGTCCCGAGCTCTCTGACCTAACCATCTATGTCATTGATGTCGCAGGGGGAGAAAAAATTCCCCGCAAAGGCGGCCCGGGAATCACCCGCAGCGATCTGTTTGTGATCAATAAGTCCGACCTCGCACCTCATGTGGGCGCCAATCTTGATGTCATGCGGCGGGATACCACGGCGATGCGGCCAAGCCGGCCCTGGGTCATGACCAACTTAAAAACCCGTGACGGGGTGGACGAAATTATTCGCTTTATCGAGCAAAAGGGCTGCCTGACTGCCCAATAGGACAACAGCGATTCGCCTTTAGGCAGGCGGTGCGTTCTTGCGGTCTTTGAC
>Ga0315902_10002924_pt1 | contig 26064 bp, 23 predicted proteins | sample LakEriMetagenome_9_FD_203523 | JGI IMG/M metagenome (GOLD analysis project Ga0315902, IMG submission 203523) | Freshwater fungal communities from buoy surface, Lake Erie, Ohio, United States - Buoy 12 MA117 | ecosystem: Environmental > Aquatic > Freshwater > Lake > Lake biofilm | place: USA... | reverse complement strand
GAAGCCCATTGCCTTGAATGAGAACGAGAAAGCCTTTTTTTCGGAGGCGGTTTTTTTGCTAAGAACTTTTTTCTTTGTCTACATAGGAATTTCTGTCCGGTTGGAGAATTGGTGGTATATGGTATTGGGTGGGATGATTACGGGTGCTTTGTTTTTGGTTAGGATATTTATTGTACGGTTGTCTGTTCCTAGGACTACTCCGTTGAAAGATGCTGCTTTTATGGCCGTTATGATACCGAAAGGGCTAGGGGCGGCGGTGTTAGCTTCCTTGCCAGCTCAGAAAGGAGTTGCTGGTGGGGATATTATTCAGGCAGTGGTATTTTCCATTATTTTGTGTTCCACCTTTATGACTACGATTTTGACCTATTTGGTGGATAAAACGTTTATTTCCAAGGTGTATTGTTGGTTATTTGCAATGATGGGGCTGGGGAAGCAAGAAGATTCCGGGCTTCCTGGAGTCAGAAGGTCGAATTTACGCTGGACTTTACCGGCCTCGGTCAAAAAGGAACCTGATTCAGAGCTTTAGAGTATTCCAGTCCATTTTGGAGCTGCAAATTGGTCCTCCTTTGTTGACTGTTGGTCTGTTTGCATGGTTTGTTGATCGAATCTTATTTTGTTTTACTGTTAAAAGAGGGGCATTCCCCAAACAATGTTTGATTGATAGCGTTTTATCGAGCAATTCGTCAATAGAAAAAAACGCTTCGGATGCTACAAATTAAACAATTGCTAGGGCTGGGTGCTTCGCTACTGCTGTGCATTGGGTCTCTTGCATCGCAAGGAACGGCCACCATCAGTGGGTTGGTACGGGACAGTGAGACAGGTGAAACCCTGATTGGAGTGAGTGTGGAGGCGGTAGGGCTTCGCAAAGGAAATGTGAGTAATGAGTATGGGTTTTACTCAATTACGGTTGCAGCATCGAAGGATTCTATCACCTTGAAATTTAATTACCTTGGGTATGAGCAGCAGTTGCTGCGTTTACTGCCAGTAGGAACTGTCAAAATGGATGTTTCCTTGCGGCCTGATGGGGCCGTACTTGAGGAGGTGACGGTGGTGGCGAATTCATTGGAGGATAAGGTGAAAAGTACCGAAATGTCGGTTGCAACCCTAACCGCCAGGGAGGCAAAAGCGCTTCCTGCTTTATTTGGAGAAACAGATTTATTGAAAATTATTCAGTTAAAGCCCGGGGTTGCTTCTGGGTCTGAAGGTACCACGGGGATATTTGTTCGTGGAGGGGCAAACGACCAGAATTTGATTGTTTTGGATGAAGCGGTGGTATACAATCCCAATCACTTATTCGGCTTTTTTAGTACGTTTAACCCTGATGCGGTGAAGGACCTTAAACTATGGAAGGGTGGATTTCCCGCCCAATACGGTGGCCGTCTTTCTTCGGTTATTGATGTCCGAATGAAGGAAGGCAATAACAAGGAATACGACGTAGCGGGGGGAATTGGCCTGATTTCCAGTCGTTTGACCGTTGAGGGCCCGATACAAAAAGATAAATCCTCGTTTATTGTGAGCGGTCGGCGGACGTATGCGGATTTGATTACGGCGCAGATCAACAAGGCGAATGAAGGTAAAGAGGATTTTAATCCGATCCCGGATTATTATTTTTACGATTTAAATACGAAAGTCAATTTTCAGTTGAGTCCGAAGGATCGGCTTTATTTAAGTGGTTATTTTGGGAGGGATGTTTTCACCTTCAAAAATGAGGTGTTCAATTTTCTTTTCGACTGGGGAAATACCACTGCTTCGGCCCGTTGGAACCATACGTTTGGGCCTAAGTTATTTTCAAATACCACCTTTACTTATTCGGATTTTAACTATCGGATTCGGAATGTATTGCAGGGTTTTTCTTTTAACCTTGGTTCCAATATAATGGATGTTAATTTTAAGCAAGATTTTTATTACCAGCCCAACAACCGCCACACCATGCGGTTTGGGGGAAATATTACCTCCCACCAGTTTGTAGTAGGGCGATTAAAGGCTGGAAGCGACGATGGGTCGGTGAGTTTTGAGTCTGGAGAAGATTTTCAGGGAACTGAGTTTGGCTTATTTTTCTCGGATGACTGGGTGTTAAGCGACCGCTTAAAGGTGAATTGGGGTGGGCGACTTTCTGGTTGGAACAATGCAGGTTCTAGTTACACCCGTTTAGAGCCTCGTTTTTCGGCGAATTATTCATTGGCGGATAACTGGTCGGTGAAAGCCTCTTATGCGCGGATGAACCAATATGTACACTTATTGGCTTCCAGTGGATTGTCCTTGCCTACGGATATATGGTATCCAAGTACGGGAAGCGTAAAGCCAGAGAAGAGTGATCAGATTGCGGTGGGTACCAGCTTTTTGTTGCGGGATAAGTTTTTGATTACCTGGGAGGGGTGGTACAAGTGGCTAGAAAACCAAATTGATTTTATTGATGGTGCGGAGTTGTTTGGTCAGCAGGGTTTAGAATCGCAACTTACTTTTGGAGATGGGTATGCATTCAGTCCGATGGAACTGGAGATTGAGAAAAAGGAAGGGAGACTTACGGGATGGATAGGTTATACGTTGGCTTGGGTGAAACGCGGGCGTTTCCCGGTCATCAACAATGGAGAGTATTTTTCACCTCGATATGATACCCGCCACAACTTAAATATTGTGGGTCTATACAGTTTGGCAAAGCGTTGGCAGTTGACAGCCACGTTTGTTTATACTTCTGGTATTGTAAGTTGGCTGCCTACGGGCCGGTTTACCCTTCAGAACGTGGCTGGAGCCCCTTTTCAGACGGTAGTTCCGGCTTATGGTCCGAGAAATACCTTCCGTTATCCTGCTTATATGAGGGCTGATTTGGGGATTGTATATAAATGGAGAACCAAGCGAAGCGAGCAAGACTTGACGCTCAGTGTTTACAATGCCACAGATCGGCGAAACCCCTATTTTTTGTATATTGACATAGAGACCGCTCCAACTCAAGTGGGGGGCAGTACGATTGACGTGCCGACTGGTTTTCAGGCCAAGCAAGTATCCTTGTTTCCGGTTTTACCCTCTATTACCTGGAATTTCAAATTTTAACAACAGCCATTGTTGAGCGAATGCTCCTTTGAACAATAGATAAAACGCATGAAACAGATTCATTTTTTAATCGTATTGATGACGGCACTTAGCCTTGGTGCATGTAATTTAACCAGGGATGTTGAGATTGATCTTCCTGCTTATGAAGGGCAGCCGGTGGTTGAATGTTACTTAGAGCCCGGTAAACCATTCCGGTTGTTGCTCACACAGAGCTATGGTTTTTTTGATCCTTTAGGATTGGACTCCAGTTTTTTGGACAAAACGCTGTTGCAAGGTGCAAGCGTTCAGATTACGTATGATAACCAGACCATTTCATTGGCCAATCAGTTGAGTTTTGAGCCGAGTCCGTTGAAATTGTTCAACTATACTGCCCCGCAGATAGTTCCTGCTACTCCTGGGATATTGTATCAATTGGAAATTACCCTGGCGGACGGAAAGAGAATTACCGGGCAGACAGTTATGTTGCCTAAGGTGGAAATTGACAGTATTCCGGTGCAGTTTAACCCGAATGAACCAGACAAGGCTCGCACCCTAATGTACATTACGGACGATTTGCAGGAGACCAATTATTACCGTCGGATGCTTCACTACAGTTCCCTGGATAGCTTTCCGGAGCAGGATTTCATTACCAACAACCGCTTTTCCACTACTCCTTCCATTGCGTTTGGTTCTGGATATGATTTGGAGGTTGGCGACACCGTGTACAATACCATTTTTCATATTACTTCCGACTACTATGATTTTCTGGAGAGTGTGAACCTGGCTATTTCGGCCAGTTTCAATCCTTTTGGCCAGCCCTCGCCTATCAAGAGTAATGTAACTGGGGATGCGAATCCGTTGGGGATCTTCACTTGTTTAGTGTATGATCGGGACCGGAGGGTGATTGAATAGGGGGGATTAATACTATATTCGATGTGTCGTTTAGGATATGTCCGAGCGGGGCTTACGTGAAAACAGGCTCCCTTATTGTTTGGCAATTTTGAGTGGATTTTAAAGATTTGGTATGCCCGGTCTTTCGTGGTTGATTTTAGTTTTGCTTTTAGATTGATTCTTTACTCAAATTCATCCCATACATTCGTATCGGATGGATCAATGATTGTTTCAATAATCTTTTAGTTTTGTCTAATTTCATCCAAAAGAACCAAAACCTACCTCTCCTCCTTTTCGTTTAGTAAAGTGCTTATACGACTTTGCACATTGCTTTAAAATGAAAAACCTACTTATACTAGGCACTTTGCTGCTTGCTTCTGTTGCTTCCTTGCAGGGGCAGCTGCTTTATTTTAGCGTATCTTTCCAAACCAATGGCTTGCCACCTAATAATATCTTGTTTCGAATCGACGTGGCAACCTGCGAATATTGCCCTGTGTTGGATTTGCCCAATGGCAGTCTAGGGATCGGGGATGTGCTAATTTTACCCAATGGAGATGTGTTGGTTACTAGTCTTGTCAACGGGATAGCGTTTTGATCCACCGAATCCTGTCCCTGTGGCGACCACGCCAGGTGTCTTTTTTGCAGGGTACGTCCATCCGAATGGAACTATTTATTTGACCAATTCTTCTACCCTTTACACGTTTAATCCTTCCAATAATACCGTTAGTGTAGTGGGGAATTTCCCTTCCACGCTCAACGTAAACAGCGCGCTTTACTATTACAACGGAGTCTTGTACGTGAATGCTGCAATCAGTGCTACAAACGAACCGGTCTTACTACAAGTAAATTTGACAGATCCTTCGGCCTCTGTAATAGTACCGTTTCCTCCTAGTGGAATCCCTCCTATGATTACTTCTACACCCAACGGAAATATTTATGGGACCGATATGTTCAATAACATTACTATTGACCAGTTTGATCCGGTGACTGGGACTACTACGGTGATTTGTGACACTCCCCTTGAGCTTGCTGTGAATGGTATGGGTAGTGCCCCAGCTGGGACACCGGACTTACCCTGTATTTGCCTGGGGAATGCTGCTACCCCCGTACAAAATACCGTCAATGCCTGCGTGCCTAGTTCCGCTACGGTCAACTTTAACAATGACGGAGAGGTGTTGCCTTTTCAGGTGGCACGCTATATTCTGTATACCAATCTGTCAAATCCCTTGGGAAGTATCGTTCAAAACAACCCAACTCCGGTTTTTAACTATGCCCCCCCCTTGCAACCCAATGTTAATTATTATGTAGCGCAGGTGGTAGGCAAAGATGTAAATGGCAATATCAGCCTGACGGACCCTTGTTTAGATTTGTCTACTCCAGTGACAGTAACCTGGCGACCCATTCCAGCAATCAATACCCTGACTGCCAATGCAGGGGCACTTTGCCCCGGGGTTTGTCAGCCAGTTACGGTAAACCTCAGCGGGACCCCTCCATTTGCGTATTCATGGCAGGTACAACAGAATGGCAATGTGCTCACTCCGTTGCAGGTGGTTTTTAATGTAAACAATGTCACTTCCACCTTTCAGGCCTGTGTGCCCCCCAACGCTAGTACCGGTCCTGTACAGGTGGTGATTTGTGGTATTACAGATGCTTTTTGTGGAAATCCGTAAGCGTAAACGGAATTTTTTGTGAGTTTGGTCCTTTGCGTAAATGGAATCGCGCTTTTAACCTTTGGCGTCCTTATGAAAATCGCATTACCTGCTCATCTCTACGATTAAATAATAGAGTGGCATCCCTACGGTAATATTAAAAGGGAAGGTAACGCCGAGAGCCATTGGGATGTACAATCCGGGATCAGCTTTAGGGGCGGCAAGCCGCATGGCAGCAGGCACAGCAATATATGAAGCACTAGCGGCGAGGATGGCGAAAATAAAACGATTGGCGGGATCGAGGGTGATAAACTGGCTGAAGAAAGCGGTCAAGCAGCCATTTACCGCTGGGATTAACAAGGCATAAAGGGTAACAAATCCCCCATATTTTCTAAAGGAAGAAAATCTTTTGGCAGTAACCATTCCCATTTCCAATAAGAAAATAGCCAAAAAGCCTTTAAAAATATCGGTTGTAAATGGTTTGATGCCCTCTGCTTGGTGACTGTCGGCAATCAAACCAATAATCAGACTTCCGAGGATCAGTAATACGCTTCCATTGGTGAAGGCGTGGTAGATGACCTCCCGCAAGGCTACTGGTTCCTGGGTGGTTTTTTCCTCCTCAAAGGTTCGCATCAGAACTACCGCTACGATAATTGCGGGTGCCTCCATTAGGGCCATCACTGCTACCATGTGGCCGCCGGCACTTAGTTCCTGCATTTCAAGGAAGGACATGGCGGATACAAAGGTAATGGCACTGACCGAACCTAGCGAAGCGGCAGCTGCACCGGCATCGCTTATGCTCAGGCGAGTTCGAAGAATAAAAAAGGAATAGAGGGGAACAATGGAAGCTAATAATAGTCCAAAAAGAAGGGAATAAATGACTTCTGAGGTAAATCCACTGTGCGTAAGTTCTTGTCCGCCTTTAAATCCGATGGAAAATAAGAGATAAAGGGAGATGAATTTACTGCTGGAGGCCGGAATTTCAAGATCGCTTTTCAGACGTGCGGCTAAAATACCTAACAAGAAGAACAGCAGGGTTGGGTTGGTTAAGTTGCTAATGAGAATGGTAAACTCCATGTCAAGACTTGTTTTAGAATCGGTGCAAAGTTCGGGAGGATGTAGATAAAAAAGTATTTATCTTTGCAATCGAAAACATAATTACTATTTATGAATTACACCCTACATCAATTACGAATCTTCCAAAAAGTCGCTGAAACACTCAGTATTACCAAAGCGGCTGAGGCTCTGTATTTAACGCAGCCAGCGGTATCCATTCAATTGAAAAATTTCTTAAGCCAATTTGAAATACCCTTGTTGGAAGTGGTACAAAAGCGGATTTATTTAACGGAATTTGGGAGGGAAATCGCCTTGGCCGCCGATAAAATTTTGTCGGAGGTGGATGCAATTCAAGTTCGGATGCACAGTTACCAAGGGCGGTTATCGGGTCGGTTAAAACTATCGGCAGTTTCAACTGGTAAGTACATCGCCCCTTACTTTGCAGCGGATTTTATGAAGGGGCATCCAGAAGTAGAGCTCTCAATGGATGTGACCAACAAGACGCAAGTGATTACTAGTTTGGAGCGCAACGAGGTAGATTTTTCTTTGGTGAGTGTGTTGCCTAGTCATTTGCGGATTGAGAAGGCTCCATTGATGCTGAATAAGTTATTCTTGGTGGGCAAGGCGGATCATCCCTTTCAGGAAGCTCGATATGACAAACGGATTTTCGAACAGATTCCTCTGATTTACCGGGAGGATGGTTCTGGTACCCGCCATGTAATGGAGCAGTTTATTCGAAAGAACAATATTTCGGTGCATTTGAAAATGGAATTAACCAGCAATGAGGCGGTAAAGCAGGCGGTATTAGCGGGATTGGGTTACAGCATTATGCCCTTGATTGGGATTAAAAATGAGCTGTTGCAGCAGCAGCTGCGTATTATCCCGGTCAAAGGCTTTCCAATTGTATCTACTTGGTATTTGATTTGGTTGAAGGACAAGCAGCTATCCCCGGTCGCTAAGGCGTACCGAGATTTTGTTTTGGCAGAGAAGCAGCGGATAATGGAAGAGCAATTTAAGTGGTACGAGACGTTTTAGGGAAATTAAAAGGGTGTGAATGCAAAATTCACCTTGGCATTCAATCAACTATTCTCCAATTGGTAGATGTGCTCATTGGGATGGCATCTCCTTCGGTAACCATCGGTGTAAGCCTCGTTCAATGATTGGGACGGTCCAGAAAAAAAGGAGTACCCCAAGGATATTGAACAGCATGTGGGCATTGGCGATGGTGCGTTCAATCGGAGCGTCCTGGCTGATAGAAATAACCAGCTGCACAAAGGGTTGAAAAAAAGAGAGGCAGAGAAGAATGGAGACCAGATTGAAGAATAGATGGAAGAGCCCGGTTTTGAGGGCTTCCTCACTACCGTTGATGGTAGCTATGAGGGTGTCGCTGCAGGTGCCCAACTCAGCTCCCAGCATCACGGCAATGCCTCCACCGATACTAAGTAGGCCTTTTTTAGCTAAAATTATGGACATTCCAACGGTGGCCGAAGAGGATTGAATGATCAAAGTGGCTAAAGCGCCGATAAGCGCACCGGCGATGGGGTGTTCCGTTTTTTTCATCCACTCCATGAAGAAGTCTGCTTCTTTAAGAGGTTCTACCGCATTCTCCATGGTGAACAAGCCAAAAAAAAGTACACCAAAGTAAAGGATTACCTTCCCAACTTGACTGATTCTATCTGATTTGGAGATTAATACCAGTACAAACCCAACCAAGAGCAGGATTGGAGCGTACTTGCCGACATCCATTGCAATTATTTGGCTGCTGACCGTAGTTCCGATATTCGCACCTAGCACGATCCCCATGGCCTGCCTTAGCTGGAGTAATCCGGCATTCACGAAAACAATCGTAATAATAATGACGGCCGAGGAGGAATCCAACAAGGTAGTGACAAGCGTCCCAACCAGGAGACTGCTAAAAAGGTTGGATGTAAATCGTTGAATTACGCGGCTGGCTTGTTCGCCCAGGCTAGTTTGCAGTATTTCGGAAAGGTTATTGACGGCAAACAAGAAAAGAACCAGACCAGCGGTCAGCGAAAGCAGTATCTCTGTCATTGTACAGGGTTTTGAAGCCCCAAAGGAACAGCAGAAACAAGGTAAGCCTTGGATTCAGGCTGATAAGTTTAGGTTAAGTTTGTTCAAATTTTGATTGCGTACAGGTCATTGCTCCACTGCATTACATCTACCAATAAATGTTGTGTAGATAATTGATTAAGAAAGGATTCTTTAAGGGCACCCGAAACTGTTAACAAGGTAACGCTTCAAAGATGCCGTAAAGAATCTTATTTGCCATTTACTTTCTATCCATATAGGTAATTCCGTTAGCTCGTAGGTATTTTCGGTGTATTCCTATTTTCAAGGTAGAAAATGCCTTCTTAACCAGTTTTTCTACCCTTATGGAACAAGGCTACTTCATTCTTTTACCGAATAGATACAGTCTGCCGGTTTGGAATGCACATAGTAGGAGCGGTAGTTTTTAGCGCTGGGGTCCATACAGCCTTCCAGGTTCAGGATTTCAACTTTTCGGAATTCGATGGGATGGCTTTCACTTTGAAGGGATAAACTGCCATTTTTAATCATTTCCCCTTCTTTCCCCCAGTTTAGTTGTTGGCCATTCACGTTTCCTCCACCAATTTGCGGAGCTTCATACCGGATAACTTCTGCTCCATTTACGAAGTGTTGGATAAGGGAGTCGCCGAGTACCAAGACCTCAGCCGTTACCCATTGATCGCCCTCCAAAGCGACTGATTTTGAGTTGACGCAATGGGGTGTAAACAATTTACCGTCCATTTTTACATGGGTGCCTGGGGTGCAGAGGTTGCAGGTGGGTCGTTGTTCCTCTGGCGTGCTGCCCAAGAATTGTACTTCAATACTAACGGGGAAATCCTGTTGGAGGCCCATGCTTTCCGGCGTTTGTCCATGAATCATCACGCCACTGTTCCGAAAAGCCCAAGAGGGCCCGCCAGGTACCTGTTGGCCGGTGAAGCGATACTCGATGCGCAGTCGGTAGTAACCATAGGTTTTTTTATAAAAAAGGTGGCCAAAGCGGTCGTTGAAGTTGTCATAGGCATCGTATCGGACTGCCAGGAGTCCATTTTCTACACGGAAGGTGTTCCCGAAATTTTCTCCGGCGGGGTACCCCGTAATTTTGGGCGTCCAGTCGTTCAGGTCTTTTCCATTAAAAAGGGCTTCCCATTGTTCGGTGGAGGCCTGTTGTGCTTGGAGCAGGACGGCGAATGAAAAGAGGAGCAGGACAGTGATTTTTTTTAGCATAACCGATCAGGGATGTTAAGAAAGGTGTTTAATTTGCCACAATAAACGGAAAGGATCGTTTTTCCCTGAAAAAAAATGGAAATTTTCGAAAATGCCCTGCTTTTTATTTGGCTGTACGGTTTGACAGACCATTGAACTGAAATAGCCGGGTACTTGTCAACTGGTAAAAACGAATTTAGATGCGGCACAACGTGTACCTTCACCATAAACACCCCAGCTGGGGCGCCCGTTTAGCGAGTGCTTATTGTTGGCTTCGGGGCATGAAGAGTGACTTGGACAAGGCCATTCACCTGCAGCAGTTTCGGGAGTCACCAGCCCCTCCTCCGCAGCGCTTGTTTCGACACTTTTCGTTTTCGGAAGAGACGTTGATGGGAAGAAGTGTCTGGACGATTGCACCGAAAACAGGTATTGCTTCCAAGACCGTGTTGTTTTTGCATGGCGGAGCGTATGTTAACAACCTGACCCAATATCACTGGGATTTTTTGGCAGAGATGGCGGAGCGCACAAGGGTTCGTTGGATAGTTCCGGATTATCCCTTGGCTCCGGCTGCGACGTATCGGGAGGTCTACGCGTTTATAACGGCTTTATATGGTCAACTACTAGAACGAACGGATGCTCATCATTTGTTGTTGATGGGTGATTCGGCCGGTGGTGGATTGGCATTGGGTTTTGCTCAATACCTTCGAGAACAGGGTTTAGCGCAGCCCTCGCAGCTCATTTTACTCTCACCTTGGCTGGATTTGAGTGTTAGTCACCATGAAATCATGGATTTGGACAAGAAAGATCCCTTGTTGAGTGTAGCCGCCCTTCGGTGGTGCGGGTTAGCCTATGCGGGGGAACAGGATTTACGGCATTACCAATTAAGTCCAGTATATGGAGACTTAACAGGACTGGGCAGGATCGCTGTATTTATTGGTACGCACGATCTTTTATTAGCGGATTGCCGGTATTTGCATCAGCGAATGGAGGAGCAGGGGGTAGATTTTCGATACTATAAGTACCCCAAGATGGTACACGATTGGATGTTAATTACTTGGTTAAAAGAAGCAAAACGAGCTCTTGAGCAGATAGCACACCTTATCAATGGGTAGCTTGTCCAAAAGTAAGTAGGTTGTGATCGGGATCCAATACCGCAAATTCCCATTGTCCCCAAGGCTTTTGCTGGAGCGGAGAATTGGGGTGAATCGTTACTTTGTGCTCAAGTAGATCTTGGTACAGTTGCTGGATATTTAGGGTTCGGATGTACACTTGTCCGTAATTGGTAGCTGGATCCAGGTCTTTGTATTGGAAAAAATGCAGTTCTACCTGTTCTTTTTTCACCAGTACGTAATCGCCATAATCCGCGAGTAGCTCAAAACCGAGTTGCTGAATGTAAAAATCCAGGGTCTGAGCTTTTTGCCGCATCGGCAGTTTGGGGCAAGCTTGTTGGAGCATCTAGTTGAAGGTAGTTGGTGGTGATGGCAGAATTACGTTTTTGATCGACAAAAATACGCTTAAGTGGCGTTTTCGTACTTTGTTTCTTGTTGGCTGAATTCCTTTTTTTCCGTATTTCTGTTGGTCGACAGACTTTATGACTATTTTTTACCAGATAGAAGCTTTGCTGTATCCGATCTTTCTTTTATTAGTGAAAATAATTATCTTTGCCCAGGCAGGTACGTTAATGGGGAAATCAAGGTTAGTGACAAGGAGCACCTGCTAACACCTTTTACACGCACCTACAACCTATTATCTAATATGAAGTCAAGTAGTTTGCTTGCTCCAGCGTTGACTCCACATCATTCTTTGAAGACGCTGGTGGAGAACCGAACTGTTTACAACCTGGAATATTGTGAGCTTAATTTATTTGAAACCTACCAGGCCTCCAGTTTAGTTCCTTTGAAGTTTAATGACTTGGTGGTGACCAGTATGTTACGAGGCAAGAAGGTCATGCATTTATTTGACCAGGAAGGGTTTAATTATGTGCCTGGGGAGTCGGTCATTGTTCCAGCGAATGTGTTGATGGAAATTGATTTTCCGGAGGCGGAATTGGATAATCCGACGCAATGTTTGGCTTTGGCGATTGATCACCACAAAATAGCAGAGACACTGGCGTTTTTAAATGAAAAATACCCAAAAGAAGGAGATAAAAATTTTTGGGCTTTGGACCAGGAGAATTTCTTTTTTCAGAACAATCAGGAGATGAACACCTTGTTGCAGCGGGTGATTGGTATTTGTCAAGGGACGGATATTTTCAAAGATACATTGGCAGATTTGGCTTTACAGGAGCTTTTGGTGAAGATTATTCAGACCCAGAACGCGACGGTGGCGCAGCAGGTTGCTAGCAGTAAGAATCCTTATTTGCACCATATTTTGCAGCAGATTCACTTAAAAATCCAGGATAAGGTAAAGATTAATGATTTGGCTAGGGAGGCTGGAATGAGTATTTCGTCGCTTTACCGGTTATTTAAAACCGAGCTAGGTATGAGTCCGATTGAATACATTATTTTAGAAAAGATAAAATTAGCCAAGCAGCACCTTCGTGATAAGCACATTTATGTGAAAAATGTTGCTTTTGAAGTGGGTTTTGATGATTCCAACTACTTTAATCGCTTGTTTAAGAAATACGAGGGCATCACTCCCAAGCAATACCAAGATATCAGTAACCGAGATTAATCAGCGAATCGCAGCGCTTCCAGGTGCTCGGCTTCTGCTTCTGTGTACAAGCGAGATTGAGTAATAAAACGGACACCCAGCGGGATCTCTACTGAAAAACTGGCACCTCTTCCCGGTGTGACATGGATATGCAACTTGGTGTGTTGCCAGTATTCAAACTGGTCTTTGCTCATCCAAAAGTCGCAGCCTTCGATGGTGCCGATACAAACGTCGCTGCTACCGACGCGGAATTCCCCTTTTGGGAAGCACATGGGTTGGGAGCCATCACAGCAGCCACCGCTTTGGTGGAACATTAATTCTCCATATTTTGCTTTAAGGGTATTTACAACCTCTGCTGCTTCCGGGCTAATAGTGACGCGTTTTGTTTTTTCCATATCGAAGTAAATATTGGTGAAAGGATAAAAAAACCGACAACGACCGTAATCGTTGTCGGTTGAGCTTTTTTTAACAAAAAAACTAGAAGAAGCCGAGCTTGTTTTTGTTGTACGAAACCAGCATGTTCTTGGTTTGGCGATAGTGGTCGAGCATCATCTTGTGGTTTTCTCGTCCAAATCCAGATTTTTTGTAACCACCGAAAGGTGCGTGTGCGGGGTAAGCGTGGTAGTTATTCACCCAAACACGGCCAGCTTTGATGGCACGCGGTACTTCGTACAATTCATGTGCGTCGCGAGACCAAACACCGGCGCCCAGTCCGAACATAGTATCGTTCGCGATTTCAATAGCCTCTTCCGTTGTTTTGAAAGTGGTGACGCAGGTAACGGGTCCAAAAATTTCCTCTTGGAAGATGCGCATTTTATTGTGTCCTTTGAAGATAGTGGGCTGGATGTAGTAGCCATTTGCCAGATCGCCCTCCAAATGTTGGACATCGCCACCGCAGAGCACTTCTGCACCTTCTTCTTTTCCGATTTTGAGGTAGGATTGAATTTTTTCGTACTGGTCTTGGGAGGCTTGTGCGCCCATCATGGTATCCATGCTTAAAGGATGTCCCATTTTGATGGCTTTTGTCCGGGCAATTACCCGCTCCATGAACTGATTGTAGATGGATTCGTGCACCAGGATCCTTGAGGGACAAGTGCAAACTTCCCCTTGGTTCAGCGCGAAAAGTACGGCACCCTCGATGGCTTTATCAAAGAATTCGTCATCTGCAGCTGCCACAGAAGGGAAGAAAATATTTGGGGATTTCCCACCTAATTCCATTGTTGAAGGGATGATATTCTCCGCGGCGTATTGCATAATTAAGCGGCCAGTAGTGGTTTCACCGGTGAATGCCACTTTAGCGATTCGAGGAGAAGTAGCCAGAGGTTTACCGGCTTCGATCCCAAACCCATTTACCACGTTTAGAACGCCTGCGGGAACCACTTCCTGAATGAGTTCCATTAGGACCATAATGGAAGTGGGCGTTTGCTCTGCTGCTTTTACCACGGTACAGTTACCAGCTGCGAGTGCCGGAGCGATTTTCCAAGTGGCCATCAGGAGCGGGAAGTTCCAAGGAATGATTTGTCCAACGACCCCGAGAGGTTCATGGAGTTGAATACTTACGGTGTGTTCATCGTGCTCAGAAATAGAACCTTCATCTGCGCGGATGACCCCTGCAAAGTAGCGGAAGTGGTCCACGCAAAGGGGTAAGTCGGCGTAGGTTGTTTCGCGAATTGCCTTACCGTTGTCAATGGATTCCACTTCAGCCAGGTATGGAAGATTGGCTTCAATGATGTCAGCAATTTGATTCAAAACTTTGGCGCGGAAGGTAGGGGAGCTCTTGCCCCAGGTTTCAAAGGCGGCATGTGCTGCATCCAATGCTAGATCGATGTCCTCTTTAGTCGAGCGGGCTACTTTTGAGATATGAGCCCCATCGATTGGAGAATGGTTATCGAAGTATTCTCCTTTTACTGGAGGAACAAATTTTCCACCAATGAAATTATCGTAGTGGGATTTGAAGGTAACTGTTCTTTTTGACATAAGTGAATAGGTGTTTTATTGGTAGCAAAGTTGGGATGAGCCAAAAAATGAGAGTAGTACTATTAGGGCAATTAATAGCACGATTTATTCAATTGTCAAATTTCTTTGTTCGATGCCTTGTATATCCAAATTATATTCTGTTTTTTGGTTTATTTATATTTTATAAATTGAATTGATAGCAGGTTTATCGGTTAGTGGCAGGTGGAAAACCAGTTCCTGTGGGTGTAGTGATTAATTTGTTTGCATCTTGCAATAGGATGTTTGAATACCGATTACTATTTCAGGCAGAGAAGTCTTTTCTTTGTAGTTGAAAAAAGAAGCTATTTTGCGGTGTTGATTCAGGTGTAATTAGTGTAACTGCTGTTCATTTGGCTTTTTCAACGATAAACTCGATTTGTATGTTAGTGGATCAATTTAACAGGGTGCATGATTACCTGCGCATATCGTTGACAGATCGGTGTGATCTGCGCTGTTTTTACTGTATGCCGGAGGAGCATTATTCGTTCACACCCTCTCCCCAACTTATGCAGGCAGAGGAGGCAGAGGCGCTTGCCAAGATTTTTGTTTTGGAAGGGGTTCGAAAAATTCGATTGACAGGTGGAGAGCCCTTAGTTAGGAAGGATTTTACCTCTATTTTAGAGCGCTTGGGTAATTTGGGGGTGCAATTGACCCTTACTACCAATGGAACTCGTTTAGGAGCAATCGCTGAACAAGTTCGCAGCGCGGGGATCCGGTCACTTAATATCAGTTTAGACACACTTGATCGGAACCGGTTTCAAATGATCACCCGTCGGGATTTACACACTCAGGTGATGGAGAGTATCGATCGTATGCTGGAGTTGGGAATTGGGGTTAAAGTGAACGTAGTCGTAATGCGGGGAATTAACGAGCAGGAGGTGGTTGATTTTATTCGTTGGACAAAAGATACACCGGTCCATGTTCGGTTCATAGAATTTATGCCTTTTGAGGGTAACCGATGGAATCAGGAAAAAGTAGTCTCTTTAAAAGAAATCATTGCCCGGGCGCAGGAGGAGTTTGACCTGGTTCCTTTGGAGCGGGAGAAGCACGAAACCGCCAAAAAATTCATCGTCCCTGGGCATCAAGGAACCTTTGCCGTTATTAGCACTATGACAGCCCCTTTTTGTGGGGATTGTAACCGAATTCGGTTGACTGCAGACGGCAAGTTAAAGAATTGTTTATTTTCGACTACAGAAACCGATTTATTAACGGCTTTTCGACAAGGCTTGGATATTCGGCCGCTTATTTATGAAAATATTCGATCCAAAAAGGCGGCACTTGGGGGGCAGTTTACGGCCGATTTAGATCGGGTGGAGGTAGAACAGTTAGAAAACCGGAGTATGATTCGGATTGGAGGATAACGTTATGAAAAAGGAGTTGGAAGTATTTATTTCCGTAGAAAGGGCAAAGGCCTTAATAAAACAATACACACCTTGTTTGCCACCTCAAGTTCGGTCCTTGGGCAAGGCAGTCGGATATCGGCTGGCAAATCCAGTGTATTCTGATTGGAATGTACCTGCTTTTTGGCAATCCAGTATGGATGGATTTGCATTTGCCTGGGAGGCTGAACGAACGGTTTATCAACTTATTGGAGAGGTTCCGGCGGGCAGTAATCAACCCACAACGGTGGGTTTAGGAGAGGCAGTGCGCATTTTTACGGGCGCTCCACTGCCGGAAGGGACAGACACCGTGGTGATGCAGGAGAAATCAGAGGTGGAAGGTTCTTGCCTTCGGCTGATGGATTCGGAGCAGGTAAAAGGAATCAATGTTCGTGCTCCTGGTTCGGATATTGCTGCGGGGAGTTTGGCATTGGACCGTGGGGAGCGGTTGTCTCCTGGAGCAATTGGTTTCCTGGCGGGTATGGGGAAGACGGAAGTGGAGGTTTACCCTCGTCCGAAGGCTACCATTTTGGTTACGGGAAATGAGCTGCAGGTTCCGGGACAGCCCCTATTGTACGGGCAGGTATATGAATCCAACTCGGTTGCTTTGCAGGCTGCTTTAGTTCAATTGGGCATTGAGGACATTTGGGTGGAATGGGTAAAGGATGATAAGGAACAGCTTCAAAAGGCTATAGAACGGGCCTTGGAGCGATCGGATCTTCTGTTGGTGACAGGAGGTGTGAGTGTAGGGGCTTATGATTTTACAGTAGAGGCGGCAAAAGGAGCTGGAGTGGAGTTGGTTTTTCATAAAATAAAACAAAAGCCAGGCAAGCCCTTGCTTTTTGGCCGGCGGGATGCCCGGTTGTTTTTTGGATTGCCTGGCAATCCGGCGTCTGTTTTGACCTGTTTTTATGAGTATGTGTTTCCAGCGATTGGGCAGATGCAGGGGCTTTGGCACAGTTTATCGGTCAGGAGTGCCCCATTGGCGGTTGGTTTTAAAAAGAAACCGGGTTTGACCCAGTTTATGAAAGCGCGATTGGATGGGGAGGCTGTACAACTTACGGTTGCGCAGGCTTCGTACCAGTTAGCAGGTTTTGCGACGGCCAACTGCCTTGCAGTATTTCCGGAATCGGTGGAGGAGGTAAAGGCAGGGGAGTTGGTGGAAATTCATTTATTGCCGAACGATTTAGGAGGTTGATGGAGGCTTATCATTATATTCTTTTTGGGGTAGTGGCCTTTTTGTTTGCAGCGGTGGGCCACGGTGGAGCGAGTGGTTATCTTGCACTGATGGCGCTTTTAGGATTTGCTCCAGAGGAGATGCGGCCTACTGCATTGGCATTGAATTTGTTGGTGTCTGCCACATCTTTTTGGCTGTTTTATCGGGCTGGTCATTTCAGGTGGTCGCTTTTTTGGCCCTTTGCAGTAGCTTCGATACCTTTTTCTTTTTTGGGGGGATGGTTGATGGTTGACACAGTTGTCTACAGGAAATTACTGGGTGTCTTCTTGTTCCTTCCCGTAGTCCGATTTTTTATTGAGCATGACAAGGACCAATTCTCCCATCGTTCTTCCAGCCTTTATGGCTCCCTTGGTATCGGTTCTGGAATAGGATTTTTGTCAGGTTTAATTGGGATTGGGGGAGGCGTTTTATTGTCGCCCATTTTGCTCCTGTTGCGATGGGCGGATCAAAAACAGACTGCTGCGGTCAGCGCATTGTTTATATTTGTGAATTCTGCAGCGGGGTTAGCGGGACAATGGAGTAAAGGAATAGTCCTCCCACCAGCCATGGGTGGACTGGTTTTAACTGCCTTTGCTGGCGGACTGTTGGGTGGCTGGTTGGGAGCGGGTACTTTTTCGCAGCGAGTTTTGAAATATATTTTAGCAATTGTGTTGTTGTTGGCCTCGGTCAAACTTTTATTTACTTAATTGAGTATGGTCATCAAAGTGCTTTTTTTTGGACAGTTATTAGATATAGTAGGTACCGACCATTTGATCTTGGATCAGGTAGGAGACACTGCTCAGCTTAGGCAAATATTACTGGAGCGCTACCCGGCTTTGGCGTCTATTCCATTCACGATGGCGTTGGATCACCGCTTTGTTGCTGAGGAGCAAGTATTTTTGTCCGACAGCACAGTTGCGTGTATGCCTCCTTTTTCTGGCGGATAAAATGAATTGGGCATCAACTCGTTATCATCGGCAGGAACTACTGCCCGGATTTGGATCGGAGGGGCAAAAACGGCTCTCTGAGGCGAAGGTATTGGTGATTGGAGCGGGGGGGCTAGGATGTCCTGCCCTTCAATACTTAGCTGCGGCAGGTATTGGGCATTTGGGTATTGCGGATCCGGATGTAGTGAGTATCTCCAATTTACATAGGCAAGTATTGTACTCAGAGCAGGATATAGGCCAACCGAAGGTAGAGGTTGCCAAAAGGCGATTATTGCAGCTAAACAGCTCGATTGAAGTCCGAACCTGGCAGGCAGTGTTTGACCCAACGCATTGCCTTCAATTTATAAATGATTATGATGTGGTGCTGGATGCCACAGACCGATTTGCAAGTCGGTACTGGATCAGCGATGCTTGTTTTTTAATCAAAAAGCCGTTGGTATTTGGGGCTGTTTCCCGATTTGAAGGGCAGGTAGCAGTATTTAAGGAATTAAGTTATCGGGATCTATTTCCCATTCAACCTATGGAAGGGACGGTACAGGATTGTGCTTCGGCTGGAGTTTTGGGGGTATTGCCTGGGATGATAGGTGTTCTTCAAGCAACCGAAGTCCTCAAAATTATCACAGGGATTGGGGTGCCACTATACGATCAGCTGCTTCATTATCAAGCACTTTCCCAGTCCTTTTACACGATAAAACTGCAGGCAAACCCAGTGGCGGCAGCACATCGACCGACCAATTTGGAGGCTTATCAAACCATGGAGTATGAAGCTATCTGTGACTCCTCTGTTCCATTGGTGTCGGTGGAAGTTTGGCGCGAGGCTCCGCAGGACTACTGTTTAATCGATGTTCGAGAAATGGACGAGCAGCCACGGTTGGATGGCTTATTGGCTCAGGTTTTTCCTAAAAGTCGATGGGCTGAGGGTTGGGAAAATGAATCTGAGAAGAAACTGTTGTTTGTATGCCAATCGGGCATTCGAAGCAATCAAGTCGCGGCTCTGGTCCGGCAAAAAAATCCAGGTTTACGGGTGTTTTCCCTGGAAGGTGGTGTACAAGCTATGATTAAGCACAATTTATTATAAGTAGGATGGAACAGAAAAGACGAAAAAATATTTTTGTAGAAGGGGCTATTTCACCTGTTTTTGTGGCAGAGTCGCTAGCCAGCCACCAGTCGAAGACCGGCATTGGAGGCCACAGTATGTTTTTGGGACAGGTTCGGGCCGATGTGGTCAATGGGCAGCAGGTAGAGGCCATTGAATATACCAGTTACCAGGAGCTTGCCTTGGAGCGAATGGCTGAAATTCGAGAAATGATTTTTGCGAAATACCCCTTAGAGTGTATGCATGTTTACCATAGCTTGGGGCGGGTGCCTGTTGGCGGTATTTGTTTGTTTGTATTTGTTTCCGCTGCACACCGTCGGCCCGCCATGGAGGCTTGTTCGGAGTTGGTGGAGCGGATTAAGGATTCGCTTCCGATTTGGGGAAAAGAGTGTTTTGAGCAAGGCGATTACCAGTGGAAGGTAAATATAGTCTAATGGCGCTGAGTGTATCCACATCACTAAAAACGACTTTTTATCAAAAAATAAGCAATGGTTAATATCACCCACAAGTCTACCACTTTACGAATTGCCGTCGCGGGGGCGGTTGTCCGGGTTTCCCGGCCTTCTACAATTACTGCGATTCTTGAACGAAGTGTTCCAAAAGGCGACGTTTTGGAATGCAGCCGGGTGGCGGGTTTATTTGCCTGTAAAAAGACCCATGAAATGATCCCAGATTGCCACCCGCTTCCGGTAGAGTACACTTCTATTACCCATGATATCAAAGATTTAGAGATCCATATTCGGGTAGAAGTTCACACTGTTTACAAAACCGGAGTAGAGGTAGAAGCCATGCATGGTGCTTCAGTGGTGGCCTTAACCCTGTACGATATGCTTAAGCCCATTGATCCGGATATTGAAATCGTACAGATTCGGCTACAAGAGAAACGGGGAGGGAAGTCGGATGTTAAATATGCCTACCCTGCTTCCCTTCGTACAGCGGTGGTGACTTGCAGTGATACCTTGTCTGCCGGAATAGGGGCGGATTTGAGTGGAGATGTAGTGCAGGCGCAGTTAGAGCGGCATGGCTTATCGTCCATTCGCCGCGTATTGGTATCTGATCAGGAGGAGCGTATCCGTTCCGCTGTTCAAGAATTGATTCAAGACGGATACCTGTTGGTGGTATTGACGGGTGGGACTGGTTTGTCGGGTCGGGATGTTACTCCGGAGGCGATTTCGCCCTTAATTGATCGGTTGGTTCCGGGCATTATGGAGGCTGCTCGGGGGTATGGACAAGCGCGGACGCCGTATGCGATGTTGAGCAGGGGGATAGCCGGTTTTTCGGGTAATACGTTACTAGTAGCGCTTCCAGGTTCGCCGAGAGGCGCTGAGGAGAGTATGCAAGCTATTTTTCCGTATGTTTTGCATGTTTTTCGGGTGAAGGAAGGGGTTCGGCATGAATAATATTGGGCTGCGATCTTGGAAAATTGATTGGACAAAATTAAAATAGCGAGATAAGGACGACTTTTAAACGGTAAATACTTGAATTGAAATAGAATTTGTTTGATTTTTTTAATGGAAGGGCAATAATATTCCATTATTTTTGTCGGTCAATACACTGTTTTTCTGTCTTTTGTGGTTGTCTGGGAAAGCGAATGCGTTTTATTTGAAATTAGAAAAGTAGTAGCTTAATGGTGTTTTGATCATTTTCTTTATTTGCAAAACTGAATTCTCCAATTATGGCAATATTCAAATTAAACGTAAATGGTAAGTCAAGGGAGGTGGATGTAGATCCTTCTACTCCTTTATTATGGGTGTTACGTGATCATTTACAACTGGTTGGTACAAAGTATGGTTGTGGAATTGCGCAGTGTGGAGCTTGTACGGTGCACTTGGATGGCTATGCTGCACGGTCTTGCCAAACGCCCGTTTCCTCTGTCGGCAAACAAGCGGTTACTACAATTGAAGGTTTATCGGAGGAAGGGGATCATCCCGTTCAGCAAGCCTGGTTGGAGCATGATGTGCCGCAATGTGGATATTGTCAGGCCGGTCAAATCATGTCAGCGGTTGCGCTGCTAAAGGCGATTCCTAACCCGAGTGACGAACAGATAGAATCCATTATGAGCGGCAACATTTGCCGGTGTGGCACATATACTCGGATTAAAGCTGCCATAAAAAGTGCTGCGGAAAAAAGTAAGTAGTAACGGGTCGATTAATAAAGGATATTTTTTGTTTAAAACGGGTGCAGTTGAAGTGCCCGCCCAGGGTTTTTGGGCCAATAAATAGAATGATCATGACAACGATAAAAACAAGTTACGGCAGGCGTTCCTTTTTAAAAACTTCTGCACTTGCTGGAGGTGGGATGATGTTGGGTTTTAGCTGGCTTGCCGGATGCAAGCCGACTGCTGGAATGAAGGCCAGTGAATTGCCTAAAGAATGGTTTGAAATCAATGGTTTTTTGAAAATAGCGCCGGACGGGCAGGTCACTATCATGTCGCCTAATCCAGAGATTGGTCAAAATGTTAAAACCTCCATGCCTATGTTGGTGGCGGAGGAATTAGATATTGACTGGAAACAAGTAGTGGTAGAGCAGGCACCGCTGAATACCAGTATTTTTAAGCGGCAGCTTGCGGGAGGAAGTCAGTCTATTCGTGCCAGTTGGCAGTCGTTGCGGATGGCGGGTGCAACTGCTCGCCAGATGCTTCGGGAGGCGGCCGCACAGGCTTGGCAGGTCCCCTTGCCTGAAGTCACTGCGAAGCAGGGTGTTCTTCAGCATGTGGCTTCTGGGAAAAAGGCCAGCTACGGGGAAATGGCATCTGCAGCTGCAAAATTGGAGGTTCCAAAAGAGGTTCAGCTCAAAAACAGCCAGGATTTTACCATTATTGGAACTTCCAAAAAAAACGTGGACGGCCCGAAAATTGTAACTGGAAAGCCCCTTTACGGATTGGATATCTACAAGGAGGGTATGCTGATTGCCATGATCGTGCATCCTCCTGCTTTTGGAATGAAATTTAAATCCATGGATGCTACTTCGGCCAAACAAATGCCTGGTATTGTCGATGTATTTACCTTTAAAACATACGAAGAGGGCTACTCAAAAAGTGCTTTTGATAATACTGCTTTTAATGAATTGGTCGTCGTGGTGGGTAAAAGTACTTGGGAGGTGATGAATGCCAAAAAGGCGGTTCGTGTAGAGTGGGAACCCATTTCAGACAGCACAGAGGAAATGGATTTATTTGGCAGGAAAATGACCGTCAGGACACCAGCGGGCTTGGAAAGTTCGGAGACTCATCAAGCCAAAATGGCTGAGATGGGCTCAATGCCAGGTAAAGTAGTGCGGCGAGATGGAAATCCGGAAGAGGTATTTGCCAATGCCGCCCGAATACTGGAGCGTAACTATTCAGCTCCTTTTTTGGCACACAATACCATGGAACCGATGAATTTCTTTGCCAATGTTACAGCTGACAGGGCTGAATTGGTAGGACCTATTCAAACGCCAGAGTTTTTAGAGAAAAGTGCCGCAGCGCGGTTGGGGTTACCGCTGGAGAAGGTAGATATTCAAATGACCCGTATGGGTGGAGGATTTGGTAGGCGCTTATATGGCCACTTTTTGGTGGAGGCAGCGGTTATTTCCCAGCGCATGAAGGCACCAGTTAAATTGGTGTACACCCGAGAAGATGACATGACGTTTGGTACCTACCGGCCCAGCTACTATGCAACCTATCGGGCGGCATTGGATGCCAACAACCGGTTAATTGGTTTTCATGTCCGAGCTGGTGGTGTGCCGGAGAGCCCCCTGGCTGCCAACCGCTTTCCGGCAGGAGCGATCGATCATTATTTAGCAGAGGAGTGGACAATTGAGTCGAATATCACGGTGGGTGCCTTCAGGGCTCCCCGCTCTAATTTTATCGCGGCCGCTGAGCAATCCTTTTTGGATGAGCTAGCAGAAGCGATGGGGAAAGACCCAATCACTTTGCGTCTTGAGTTGTTAGAAAGGGCTAAAAAGAATCCAGTGGGTGAAAACAATGATTACGACGCCGCTCGGTATGCGGGTGTTTTGGAATTAGTTAGGGAAAAGTCGGGCTGGGATAAAGGTATTGTCCCCCAAGGCCGTGGAGTAGCAGCCTACTTCTGCCACAACTCGTATGTGGCAAATGTGGTTGACCTGGAAGTAAAAGAAGGGCAACCCATTGTACATAAGGTATATTGTGCCGTTGATTGTGGTATTGTGGTGAATCCGGATGCGGCCATCAACCTATCTGAAGGTGGTTTGGTAGATGGTATTGGTCATGCTTTGTACAGCTCCCTTACCTTTAAGGATGGAGTGCCTCAGCAACGTAATTTCGATCAATATCGACTAATTCGACACGGAGAGGCCCCGAAGTCAATCGAAGTTCACTTTGTAAAAAATGACACGGATCCTACCGGGCTTGGGGAGCCACCCTTTCCTCCGGTTTTTGGTGCAGTGGCTAACGCCTTGTACAAAGCCACTGGTAAGCGGTATTACCATCAGCCTTTTTTCCCGGCAATTGGATAATATAGTTGAACGTTATTTTAAAACTGGATTGTTTTAGTTTTCAAAAGCATTAATAGACAAAACAGTCATACAACAAGAACGTGAGCGAGTTAGAGGCGATTATTACTGCTTATGATGCCTTAAAAAGCCAAGGGGTTCCAGCCGTGCTAGCCACAGTGGTTCATGTGGAGGGTTCTGCATTTCGGCAATCCGGCGCTAGGATGTTAATCAGCGCGGAGGGTCGAATGACGGGCGCTATCAGTGGTGGTTGTTTGGAAGGTGACGCTTTAAAAAAAGCCCTGCTAGCGCTTCATCAGGGAGAAAATAAACTGGTTACGTATGACACCAGCGATGAGGAAGACGCTGTTATTGGTGCTCAACTGGGCTGTAATGGAGTTATTCAGGTGTTGTTTGAGCCAATTGAATATAATAGTTCAACCAATCCGGTAGAGTTGTTAAAGATGGCAGTACGCTCCTCGGAGTCTGTAGTGTTAGTGGTTCGTTTTCGTCTGTCCAAAAAAGGAAACCAGGCAGGTACACAATTTTTAGTTGCTAAGGAGCATCAATTCTTGTGTGGGAAGCCAGAACAACGGCTCGTGGAGGCTATTTTAGCAGGTGTTGGGAAAGCTCTTGCGGTTCAGCGGGACTATTTTGAAACTTGTTTTTGGGAAAATCAGGAGGAGCAAGTGTTCTACAACCTACTCATTCCACCCCCGATGCTTGTTTTAATAGGTGCCGGCAACGACGCTCAGCGGATTGCCGAGATGGCAGGCCTATTAGGATGGCGGGTGACTGTAATGGATGGGAGGCCTACTCATGCCAATGCTCAACGTTTTGCTGGAGGATGCCAAATAATCGTGGGTAAACCCGAGCGAGTAGTGGAGCGGCTTCCACGTGGTCCACGCACAGCGGTGGTGCTTATGACTCATAATTACCCCTATGATTTGGCAGTGCTTCGGAGTTTGCTTCCGCAGCTGGATTGCTTGCCTTATTTGGGAATAATGGGCCCCAAAAAACGGTTTGAACGGATGGTAAAGGAGCTGGAAGAAGAGGGAGTGAAGCTCAGTGCAGCACAGCTAAATCGAATTTATGCCCCTTGTGGCTTAGCGCTTGGTGCTGAGCAGGCGGCAGAAATTGGTTTATCGATTCTTTCCGAGGTGATGGCTTGCTTTAATTCGGCAAATGCAGGATTTTTAAGGGAAAAACAGGGGCCGATACACGATCGGGGTTCGGCTATTTTTCAGATCAGTCGTGTTTCATGAGGAACAAAACGGGTGTGCTAATATTGGCTGCAGGGAGTTCCAGTAGAATGGGACGGCCGAAACAGTTGTTGCCCTACCGGGGCAAACCGCTGCTTCAACATACCCTTGATTTGGTGTCTGAGCTGCTTGTTTGTGGTTCGGTTTTGGTATTGGGAGCCTCCAATGAGGCCATATCTACTGTGATTGATCCGGGAACAACCCGGATTGTGGTGAATCCTGACTGGGCATCTGGTATGGCAAGTAGCCTTGTTTACGGCCTTCAAAAGAGCCTTGAATATTGTCCGGAAATGGATCAATTGCTCATCTTATTGTCCGATCAGCCGTATATCAACCGCTCACTTTTAGTCAAATTGTTCGACACACATCACAGCGAGCGACCCTTGATCACAGCGAGCCAGTATGGACAAACCAATGGTGTTCCGGCACTATTCTCCAAGTTATTATTTGAGGAATTGCTGGGATTGGAAGGGGACCGGGGCGCTAACAGATTGATTAAGAAGTATAGTGGGCAGTGTGTTCCTGTTCCATTTGAGCTTGGGGCGGTGGATATTGACACCCCGGAGGAATACGCGGGCCTGCTTGAACAGCCGGACATTTACCCATATTTTGGGAGTGATAAGCACTAAGCTCCCTTGTTAAAGAGGGGAAACGTAGCGCTTATCCCATTCTCGTCAAACTTAAGACACCAATGTAGAGGAATCTTCCAACTCAAATTTTGATACGGGCGTATGGAGCATCGGGATTGCTTCAAAACGATATCCTCTTTTACTAAAATGCTCTAGAATTAATGGTAAAGCGTAACGCAGACGAGGTTCTGCCTTGATACTATCATGGAGTACTATTACAGAGCCTCTTCCAGCGGAATCAACCACATTTTTAAGGCATTGTTCGGGTGACAGGTCTTGGTCAAAGTCGCCGCTCAGTACATCCCACATTACAATTTGGTAGTGGCGAAGGAGGAATTGGCGTTGGGAGGGAGTTATTCTACCGTAAGGAGGGCGGAAAAGCGGGCTTTTTACCAAGTGCGCACAACGGCGAATATTATTGAAATAGGGAATGTTCTCTGTTTCCCAACCATTCAGGTGGGAGAACGTATGGTTTCCAATGGAGTGACCTTCATTGAGAAGCCTTTGAAATAAGTCAGGGTGTTTTTCCACATTATTTCCTACGCAGAAAAAAGTGGCACGGGCGTT
>Ga0315902_10002923_pt1 | contig 26076 bp, 22 predicted proteins | sample LakEriMetagenome_9_FD_203523 | JGI IMG/M metagenome (GOLD analysis project Ga0315902, IMG submission 203523) | Freshwater fungal communities from buoy surface, Lake Erie, Ohio, United States - Buoy 12 MA117 | ecosystem: Environmental > Aquatic > Freshwater > Lake > Lake biofilm | place: USA... | reverse complement strand
TTCTGCTTCTGCAATAAACGATGGACGACCCATTGCTTGTTTTAAATAAGTTTTCAAGGGTTTCTGCTTTTGCTTCAGAACTTAGTATGTTGTAGGAGATGTTTGGCCGAAGAAAGCTTCCTTTGAAAACATATCCGTTCTTAAACAATAGTTTTTCACAGATATCTTTTTGTACTTCAGGTGTAGCAGATGCGGTAACAGCAAGAAGTGGTACATCAGGCAGCTGTTCTCTGATCTCAGCTATCTTAAGATAAGATGGCCTGAAATCATATCCCCATTGCGAAATACAGTGTGCTTCATCAATGGCAAGCAGTGAAACGCCCAGCCCCGGAAGGTATTCCTGGAAAAGATCTGTCTGAAGTCTTTCAGGGGAAACATATAAAAATTTACAGTTGCTGTTGCCGGCAACCTGTAAGATGTGTTCGGATTCTTTTCGGCTATTGGTTGACGTTAGTGCAAATGCAGTAATATTTTTTTTGCGAAGTGTTTCAACCTGATCTTTCATCAGGGCAATAAGCGGAGAAACAACAAGACAAAGGCCTTCTTTTGCCAGTGCTGGAACCTGAAAGCAGATGCTTTTTCCACCTCCTGTTGGAAGCAATGCAAGGGTATCACGGCCTTCAAGTACAGACTCAATGATTTCCTGTTGCATAGGTCGGAAGGAAGAGTATCCCCAGTATTCTTTCAGGATAGATGTCAGTTTTTGCATGCCTTTCTCACGGTTTACACAACCTTTTTAATAAAGAGTCTGACAGAATTAATGGCAAGTACAACATCACTTAATCCCATAACCAAAGCGCCTACAGTTGGATTAAGGGCGCCAAATGCTGCTACTGGTATCGCAATAATGTTATAAAAAAAGGCCCAGAACAAATTTTGCTTGATTGTAAGAAATGTATGCTTCCCAAGTCCGAGTGTAAGTGGCAGATTTTTCAATCCGTGATTCATCAAAACAACATCTGCAGTTTGCATTGCTACCTGTGATGCCTGGCTGAGAGAAATGCCAATCGTTGCTTTGGCGAGTGCAGGTGCGTCATTGATACCATCTCCGATCATTGCAGTTGGAGCAATAGAACTGAGTCTTTTAATTGTTTCGAGTTTTTGTTCCGGCGTTTGTTCTGCAATTACTTCATCAATGCCAAGTTCTTTTCCAACAAGTTCTGATTTCTTTTTCCTGTCACCGCTTAGTAAAAAAGTTCTGATGTTTTTACTTTTAAGATAGGCGATAACAGCAGCGGCTTCCGGTCGTATTTCGTCTTGTACATCCACCCAGCCAATCAGTTCGCCATTTTTCAATAAATAAATATTATGGTTGTCATCTTTGGTAATGGAAGACGCCGCTTTATAAGATCCCGCAATGTATTCGTTTCCTTCTTTGTCGGTGGCTTTCATGCCTAGTCCTTTTACTTCTTCAATTTGCTGCCATTTCATCTCCTGTTTTACTCGCCAGTTGTCTGCTATACAAACAGCGATTGGGTGGTTTGAATATTTTTCCAGTTCATAACAAAGACGCTTAAAATCTTCAGCTGATGTTTTTGGATCAGTCACCTGAAAAGAGGCAATCGTGAATTTTCCTGTAGTTAGGGTTCCTGTCTTATCAAAAACAACTTGTTTGATGTCTTTAAAAACTTCAAGGCTTTTTGCATTACGGAATAAAATCCCCGATCTGGCGGCTCTGCCTAAACCAACAGCAATGGCTGCAGGTGTGGCTAATCCCATTGCACAAGGGCAAGCAATCACGAGTACAGCGATGCTTCTCATTAATGCAGGTGTAAAAGTGCCGAGGTAAAGCCAGTTGCCGATTAAAGTAACAATGGCTATGCCAATGACCATCGGAACAAATACCGCACTTATTTTATCTGCCATTACCTGCATGGGAGGTTTTTCACCCTGAGCCTGTTTTACCAGATTAACAATATTGGCCAATGTGGAATCGGAAGCTTGTGAAGTTACCTGTGCTTTCACCGTTCCGTCAGTAATTACACTCCCTCCGATAAGCAGGTCTTTGGCTTTTTTTGTCAGTGGTAAACTTTCACCCGTGATGATGCTTTCATCAACTGTTGCATCTCCCCAAAGAATTTTACAATCGGATGGAACTTGTTCACCGCTTTTAATCAAGATTAGATCTCCAACACGCAGTGCTGTATTTTCAACAGGGAAAATTTGCTCTTGGTGCTGGTCATCAAAAGCAATCATGTAGGCTATTACTTTCTGAGACTTAGCTAGTTTTTTAAGTGAGCGCTGGGTTTGTTGTATGGATGCCTCCTCCAGAAAGTTTCCCAAAAAAACAAGCGTGATGATTGTCGCTGCGGTTTCATAATACAAATAATCTGCACCCTGTCCGGTAAGTGTTCCGTATAAGCTGTAGATAAAAGCTGCGGTTGCGCCGATAACAATCAAAACATTCATATTTGGAATGCCGTTGCGCAGACTGTGGAATGCACTTTTGCCAAAATAACTTAAGCCAACGATATAGACAGGTAAACATAAGCCAAGTTGCAGCCAGGGATTCATAATCCAGGGGATATGTATCCATCCATGCAGCATGTGCAGTAACAGTATTAATGTAAATGGTGCGCAGATCAAAACATAATACAGGTATCTGTTTATTTCTTTCTTCGGTTGTCCTTCTGCGTTAGTTGACTCATTCACAACTGTATAACCAAGTGAGGATATTCCCTTTCTGAGTTGCTCTGTGCTCGTTTTTGTGTCTGAGTAATCAAAATGGACTTCTCCGCTTACAGGATTCGTTTGCACATTAGTTTGGCCTTCCTTACGCAGATAATTGGAAATGGTCAATGCGCAATTTGCACAGGTCATTCCTTCAATTTTCCAGTTTATTTTTTCCATACACCAGGCTTTATTCTCCTCTAATAATTGGTATTTTCTTCTTTTGCAAAGTTACAGTCTTAATATACGGCTCTTTCGAATCAGGCGCGGTATCTTTGCAACAGTTATGCAATATAAAGGCTGTGTGAATTGTTTGAAAGGGTGAAATGATTATTTAATAGGGGAGAATGCCCTTACAGAGAGCTGAAAAAAGTCTTAAAGGTTCCTGGTTTGTTTTGCATAAGCTTAAAAGAAGAAACCTGTTGTATGAAGGAATGCTATGAGATTCAGAATTTGCCGTTTGTTGTATCCCGCTTCTGGTCGAATTACGGGGATAAAAGAGTTTTTGCATTTTACGGGGAGATGGGTGCAGGAAAAACTACCTTTATCAGAGAGCTATGCAATCATCTTGGCGTCACTGAAAGCGTTTCCAGTCCTACATTCTCTTTGATTAATGAATATGAGGGGCATGAAGGATTAAAAATTTATCATGCAGATTTATACAGGGTGAAAAATCCTGCCGAAGCTTTGGATACGGGTGCCGGTGAAATGCTGAATGCAGATGTAATCTGTTTTATTGAGTGGCCCGGCGTATTAGAAAATGAATTACCGGCAGATACTGTTCGCTTGTATTTTGACACAGCGGGCGATTATACCAGAAACTTAGAGGTAAAAATTAACGGGTAGTTTTGTATTTTGTGAACATCATTAAAGCTTGTATTACTCTTTATGTCTTCTCCTAAACCGATCGTCAGCGCTTCTTTTGAATACCAGACACTTGAAGAAACCCTTGATATCAAGCCCAAGGCAGGCAGTCTTTTTATCGGGTTGCCTAAGGAGCAGATGTTTCAGGAAAACAGGGTCGCGCTTACTCCGGATGCGGTTAATGTGCTCACAAATAATGGTCACCGTGTGCTGGTAGAATACAGGGCAGGGGAAGGTGCGCATTATTCAGATAAGGATTTTAGTGAAGCGGGTGCAAAGATTGCCTATGACAGAAAAGAAGTTTACCAGTGCGACATGCTCATTAAATCTGCTCCTGTTAGTGAATCTGAACTTGAGTATTTAAGGGCAGGCCAAACCATCATTTCTCCTATACATATTTCTCTCATGAAGCCTGAAATATTACAGGTGATGATGGAGAAAAAAATCACTGCTTTGTCATTTGAAAATTTAAAAGATGATTCCGGGCATAATCCCATTGTAAGGAGTATGAGTGAGATTGCGGGTAGTGCTGTGATGCTGATTGCCGGTCAGTATCTGAGCAGTGCCAATAATGGCAAAGGAGTGTTGCTTGGAGGGATAAGCGGAATACCTCCCACCAAAGTAATTATCATCGGTGCGGGAGTGGTTGGCGAATATGCCGCAAGAACAGCACTTGCGATGGGGGCAAGCGTTAAAATATTTGATAATAACATTTACAGGCTGAAACGCTTACAACAAGCTGTGGGGCATCGGGTATGGACTTCTGTTATTGAACCTAAAATTCTTGCCAAGCAGTTAAAAACTTGTGACGTAGCAGTTGGCGCACTTTCTTCCACCGGAGGATCGCGAACACCAATAGTGGTCACCGATGAGATGGTAGGAGCCATGCGTCCGGGAAGTGTGATAGTGGATGTGTGTATTGACCGCGGAGGTTGTTTTGAGACAAGCGAAGTAACCAGTCACGAACAACCGATTTTTTTAAAACATGGCGTGATTCATTACTGCGTACCCAACATACCCAGCGGATTTGCACGTACCGCTTCTCATGCGATCAGTAATGTATTAATGCCTTTAATGTTAGAGATAGCTGATGAAGGAGGACTGGAGCAACTTCTTTGGCATAAGCTGAATATCCGTAACGGAATTTATATGTTTAAAGGAGCTCTTACCAATATATATTTAAGTCAGCGTTTCGATTTGAAATATACAGACCTGAATCTTTTGATTGCGAGCAGAAGATAACGAAGTTGAATTAGAAACTTTTAAATGATTCAATGGATAATGTCCTGTCGCATGTTTCATATTCATGCGGGTCATTGCTGCTAATAATGAGAAGCCGGTTATTCGCTACTTTATCAATTAAATCTTTATACCACCTGATTCCTTCAGCATCAAGATTTGTACAAGGTTCATCCAGTAACAGTAAAGGGGTATCTGAAAAAAAAGCCAGAGCTAACCTGACGCGTTGTTTCATCCCGCTACTATAAAACCGGATTTGTTTTGCCGCTGATTTTTTTAAGCCCGATTTTTCAATAATATCATTTGTGCTAATGCCCCGGGGCAATGGTTTAAACTTAAAGTGAAAAGCGAGAAGCTCCTGAAAACTGAATTCATCCGGCATATCTATATAAGGCGCCGCCGCAGCAACCTGCGAATATATTTTTTCAGAGGATATTTCATGTCCATTGAGCTCATGAACAATTTTACCTTCACTGTAATGTATCAATCCTGCAAGGATCTGTAAGAGTGTTGACTTGCCTGAGCCGTTAGATCCGGTGATGGCATAGCGATGATGCTGGTCAAATTCAAAATTTAAATGGCGAAAAATCCATTCTCTGTTATATCGTTTGCCAAGATCAGAAAGCGATATCTTCATCGTTGCCATTTTGAACGAGGCGTTTGATGATGCCTATTTCTGAATTCCGGATAAATCCGATGATTTCATCCCTTACTTCAGATGCATTAACGGATGATTCAATTTTTTCCAGTGCTTTTGAGACTGTATGTTTTTCAACAAAAAGTATATGGTATATCTCAAATATCTGGTCAATCACTTCTTTGCTATAGCCTCTTCGACTAAGACCAACATTGTTGATGCCGGCGTAACTGAGAGGAGTGCGTGCGGCTTTGACATAAGGAGGTACATCCTTTCGAATCGCGCTCATTCCGGCAATATAAGTATGAGCACCAATATGGGTAAACTGGTGTGCCGCACTTAGTCCGCCAATAATGGCAAAATCATCTACTATTACGTGGCCTGCGAGTTGCACACCATTTGCCATGACCACATTGTTGCCAACAAGGCAGTCGTGTGCAATATGCGCATAGGCCATTATCAGACAGTTGCTTCCAACGCGTGTTGTGTTTTTTTCTGTAGTGCCTCTATGAATTGTAACACATTCGCGAATGGTTGTATTATCGCCAACTTCAGCCAGTGTATATTCTCCTTTGAATTTCAGGTCTTGCGGAACGGCACCAATAACCGCACCGGGGAAAACCTTACAGTTTTTACCGATTCTTGAACAGGAGAATACAGTGACATTGCTCATGATGTGCGTATTATCTCCAATTACAACATCATCGTGTATCATAGCAAAGGGATCAATGGTTACATTGTTTCCGATTTGCGCTTTGGGGTGTATATATGCCAGATTACTGATCATTATTTTGTCTGTTTCACGATTTGAGCAGTAAGGTCAGCTTCACATACAACTTTACTACCAACAAAAATGGTTCCTTTCATTTCACAAATACCTCTTCTGATCGGATTTTTAAGTTCCATCTTCAGAATCAGCGTATCTCCCGGAACAACTTTTTGTTTGAATTTACAATTATCAACTTTTAGAAAATAAGTATCGTATTTGTCATCTGTGTTACGCGGGATGGCCAGCAAGCCTCCGCATTGGGCAAGGGCTTCCACCTGAAGCACACCGGGCATCACATAATTTCCCGGGAAGTGGCCCTGAAAAAATGGTTCATTATAGGTTACGTTTTTAATTCCTATGATATGTGTTTCAGAAAGCTCGATGATCTTATCAATCAATAAGAATGGAAAACGGTGAGGTAGAATTTTTTCTATCTGTGTTACATCAAGCACAGGTGGCTTCTCCGGAATATAGGACGGCACTTGTGCTTTGAATTTATTTTTCTTAAGGTGCTCCTTTATTTTTTTTGCAAACTCAATGTTTCCTGAATGGCCGGGTCGGTTGGCTATGATATGCGCTTTGAAAGACATGCCAACAAGTGCGAGGTCGCCGATCAGATCCAGTAATTTGTGTCTGGCAGGCTCGTTGGGGAAACGGAGTTCCAGGTTGTTTAAGTATCCTTCACTGGTTATCGCAAATTTTTCTTTTCCGAACGATTTGGAAAGGGCATCAAGTTGTTCATCCGATACAGGTTTGTCAACAACGACAATAGCATTATTAAGGTCTCCTCCTTTGATCAAATTATTTTGCAACAGGTATTCCAGTTCGTGAAAAAAGGAAAAGGTGCGGCAAGGTGAGATCTGGTCATTGAATTCCTCAATAGATTTTATCAAGGCATGTTGGGTACCTAAAACAGGGGAGTTGAAATCTATGAGGGTATTGATGCGAAACGAAGAAGAAGGCATGGCAACCATTTCCACCTGCTTTTCTTCATCGTAAAAATAGATGTTGTGATCGATGGTGTACCATACTTTAACAGCATCCTGCTCTTTTCTTCCGGCTTTGAGTATTGCCTCTACAAAGGGGCGTGCACTTCCATCGAGAATGGGTACTTCCGGACCATCTATCTGCACCAGCACATTGTCTATTTCACAACCGACTAGTGCGGCAAGCAGATGTTCGATGGTGCTGACTTCCGCGCCGTTTTGTGCGATTGTTGTACTTCTTTGTGTTCGCACAACATTGTCTACATCGGCTTTTATCGTTGGTTTGTGATCAAGGTCAATTCTTTGAAAAACGATACCCGTATTAGGTTCTGCAGGCTCAAGTGTCAGATTCACTACGGTGCCACTGTGGATTCCTACCCCTGAAAGTGAAAATTTTTCTGCAAGTGTATATTGATTGCAATTGCAGGATTCATTCTTTGTCTCCATAAAGCACGAAAGTAGAAAAAAAGAGGGTAATAGCAGAATGTGAACTCTTAAAACAGGCTTTTTAAGGTTTTTCTTCGGTTCAGATAATCTCCTTTTGACCTTTTAGTTCCTTAAGCATTTCCTCCAGTTCCTTGATTTTTTTCTCCAGCTCCGGCAGATTACGGAAAATTGCCTGACTTCGAAGGGTACTGGTATAATCAAATGCCGGTGATCCGGTAACTGTACTGCCCGGGGCTTTTATTGACTTACTTACACCGCTTTGCGCATTGATACGGGATTTGTCGGCAATGGTTATATGGCCAACAATTCCAACCTGTCCACCAATCATCACCTGATTTCCAACTTTGGTACTTCCGCTGATTCCGCTTTGAGCAGCGATAACGGTATCACTTCCGATTTCAACGTTATGTGCCACCTGAATGAGGTTGTCTAATTTAGCGCCTTTACGGATGATCGTTGAACCAATCGTTGCTCTGTCTATGCTGCAGTTGGATCCGATTTCTACATTGTCTTCCACTACCACATTACCGATTTGCGGGACTTTTTTATATGATCCATTGTGTTGAGGTGCAAAACCAAAACCGTCGCCACCAATGATTGTACCTGCATGGATCCGTACATTGCTGCCAATTACGCAGTCGTGGTACACTTTTACTCCCGGATGGAGGATGGTATTGTCGCCAATTGTAACATTATCTCCTAAATATACCTGAGGATGAATTTTTACATTTTGTCCTATTTTGACTTTATGCCCGATAAAGGTAAAGGCGCCGATGAATACTTCTTCTCCGATTTGTGCCGACTCCGCAATGTAAACAGGCTGCTGTATGCCTGTTAATTCCTTCGATTTATAATGCTCATAGGCTTCAAGCAATATTGCAAAGGCACTGTATGCATCCTTCACTCGAATCAATGAGGCAGCAACTTTTTCCTTAAGTTCAAGGGATTCGTTAACGATGATCACCGAAGCTTTTGTCTGATATAAAAACTCTTCATATTTGGGATTTGCAAGAAAAGTGAGTTGACCTTCTCCGGCTTCTTCAATTTTTCCGAAAGAATGTACAAGCGTTTCAGGGTTACCTTCAATGACTCCCCCGATCATCTGTGCTATTTGTGAAGCGCTGAACTGCATTCGTATTTCCTTTTTTCTATAATACCGGTACGACTAAATTTTGTTTTATTTGTTTAATTCCTCCGGCAGGCAAAGGTAAAACTTTTTGGCCGGGCCGTCAGATACTTCCCTGATAAGCAGGTATTCTATTTCTGAAAGATTTTTGACTGAGCCGTCCTTAAACAGGATTTTAATGGGTTCGTTCGACTGGTTGTACATGCGGTTTGATGCAATCCCGTCAAATACAAACCACCCGGCATCTTCTACCGACATATCAAGCATATCTGCTGCTTTTTTTTGAAGCTGACTTATAAAAGTCGGGTCAAAAGGTTCTAGCTGTAGCCTGGTTTTCAGTATTTTTCTGTTAATCAACCTTTCACAGAGTCTGCTGAGCACTTTATCGGAGTGATGCATCCACTTTTTTACAGATGCAAGTACATCGTAATCGTCTAGCGCACAAAAAAGATCCGGGTTTTTTCTGATAAATAAGCCGGGTTCATTTTCTTTCAGGATATGGTCTAAAATTTCACTGGTAGAAAAAAGTCCATCCTGCACTCTTGATAGCATTTTTGCCCGACGCAAAATATTAACAAGCATATTCTCCGCACCTAAAACTGCTTTGTGTAAATAGGCCTGCCAATACATGAGACGACGGGCGACAAGAAATTTTTCAATGGAGTAAACTCCTTTTTCTTCAATTACAAGTTCGCCGTTGTGAACGGCCATCATCTTGATGATTCTGTCATAACCGATTACTCCTTCGCTTACTCCACTGTAAAAACTGTCTCTTGTCAGATAGTCCATCCTGTCAACATCCAGCTGGCTGCTTATAAGCTGATGCAGGAAAGCTTTGTGGTATGAACCTTTAAAAATGTCAATCGCAAGAGATAGTCCGCCATTAAATTCTTTGTTCAGGCAATCCATCAGCAGCAACGATATTTCTTCATGATGCGTATCTTCTATCAAAACATGTTCCAGTGCATGTGAAAAGGGCCCGTGACCAATATCATGCAACAATATGGCAATCTGGGCAGCCTGTTCCTCTTCTGCAGTTATTTCAACACCTTTGCTTTTCAGTTCTGTGAGAGCCTGTCGCATGAGGTGATAGGCTCCCATGCTGTGATGCAGCCGCGAATGAACAGCCCCTGGATATACCAGGTGAGCCAGTGCCATCTGGTGTATGCGCCTTAAACGCTGATACCAGGGATGTGCAATCAATTGTAATATTAACGGATCATCAAAAGTTACGAAACCATACACCGGGTCGTTCACAATTTTTCTGATCTTCATATTTGTGTCCATAATAAGGATGTTAAAGGTAGCAGAAGGCGAGGAATTCGGTAGTTTTACGTTTGGAATATTTTAATATTAAATCACAAATTATAATTCATGGCTGCAGAAAGGATACTTTGGGTGGATGATGAAATTGAAAGCCTGGAATCACAGAAAAGATTTCTTCAGACAAAGGGTTATGAAGTAGTAACGGTTGCCAATGGTTTTGATGCGATCGATTATGTAAAAGAAAATCCCGTAGATGCTGTTTTGATGGATGAAACAATGCCGGGACTGACCGGTCTCGAAACACTGGCAAAAATCAAGTCGATCAATAATGCATTACCTGTTGTGTTAATTACGAAGAATGAAACAGAGAACCTGATGGATGAAGCCATTGGTTCTCAGATTAGCGATTATCTGATAAAACCCGTTAATCCCAATCAGGTGTGGCTGAGTCTGAAAAAAATATTCGATAACAAAAGGCTGGTGTCTGAAAAAACAACCACTGCTTATCAACAGGAATTCAGGAATCTTTTTATGGCCCTCAACAGCAATCCAAATGAGCAGGAATGGATGGATATTTACAGGAAACTGGTTTTCTGGGAACTGAAAATTGCCAAAACAGAAAGTGCGGAGATGCAGGAAGTGCTTCATACACAACTGGAAGAAGCCAACAATGAATTTTTTAAGTTTATCAGTGCCAATTATGCCAACTGGCTGAAAACAGGAGCTAAGAATACTCCTGTAATGAGTCATACTTTACTTAAGGAGAAAGTGTTTCCTTATTTACAAAAAGGTCGCCCTTTATTCTTTTTGCTGATAGATAACTTAAGGTATGATCAGTGGAAGGTGATAGAACCTGTGATAGCTGAGATGTTCCGGATTGCTGAAGAAGATACTTTTTATTCGATACTTCCAACAGCTACACAATACAGCCGTAATGCAATTTTCAGCGGACTCATGCCCTCGGAGATAAGTCGACTGTTTCCCGATGAATGGAAAAATGATCATGACGAAGGAGGTAAGAATCTTTTCGAGGATAAATTTTTAAAAGCAAATCTGGAAAAGGCAGGAAAAAAAGATTTTAAAGTTTCTTACACGAAGGTAGTTAATTTGAACGCCGGTCATGATTTAGCCAATAATATTCATAATCTCATTCAATATGATTTGAATGTAATTGTATACAATTTTGTTGACCTGATGAGCCATGCCAGAACTGATATTCAGGTACTGAAAGAACTGGCTAATGATGAAAGAAGTTATCGCAGTTTAACCCGTAGTTGGTTTGAGCATAGTCCGTTACTGCAGGCGCTGCGAAAAATTTCAGAAAAGGAAGCAGTTGTTGTAATTGCTACAGATCATGGAAGCATTCGTGTTAAAAAACCGGTTAAAGTGGTGGGCGACAGAGAAACAACTACAAATGTGAGATATAAACACGGAAGGAACCTGAATTATGAGCCGAAAGCTGTGCTGGCATTCAGAGACCCGAAAGAGATTGGTCTGCCTGCACCTAATGTAAACTCTTCGTTTATTTTTGCGCGCGACAATCATTATCTGGTTTATCCAAATAACTACAATCATTTTGTGAGTTATTTCCGCGATTCCTTTCAGCACGGTGGTGTAAGTCTGGAAGAAATGATCGTGCCCGTAATCCGCCTTGAAACCCGTGCTGTTTAATTCTGTGCTGTGGAAAAGTAATTTGTTTTATAGTATTCTGCCTGCGGTAAATTTGCATTAATACATCAGTAACAAATACTAAAGCGTGAAACTGAATCAGACGACACTCGATAAACTCGAAGCATTACTTGAAGAGAGCGGCTATATCGTGAGATATGAAAGAGGAACTTTCCAAAGCGGATATTGTATACTGGAGCAAAAGAAAGTAATTGTTCTTAATAAGTTTTTAAGTACAGAAGGGCGTATTAATACTGTAATGGAATTGATTCCTCAGGTAAAAATTCACTTTGATTCTTTAACAGCTGAATCGCAAAAACTTTATGATGAAGTGATGCTGATGGCTGCAACCAAAGAAACAGGTGAAACAAATACCTGATTCTTTTTTTATGTCCTTTGATATTATACCTGTTTCAGCATGGGTTTTTATCCTCCATTCAAAGTTACTTTTCTGGGTACAGGCACAAGCAGTGGAGTGCCTATGATCGGCTGTGAATGCGAAGTATGTTTGTCTGATGACAGCAAAGACAAAAGGCTACGCAGCAGTATACTGATAGAATCTGCCAATACCACACTTGTAATAGATACTACTCCTGATTTTAGGTATCAGATGCTTCGCAAAGGAGTAAAAAAACTGGATGCAGTCCTATTTACTCATCCGCATAAAGACCACATGGCAGGTCTTGATGATATTCGTGCTTATAATTATCTCTTGAAAAAGCCCATGGATGTATATGCGAATTACCTGACTGAAGAGGCTTTGCGAAGAGATTATTATTACGCGTTTTCAGACACAAAGTATCCTGGTGTGCCGGAAATTAATTTGCAGACAATTACACTTGATCCGTTTCAGATCGGAGATTTTAATATTGTACCAATACTCGTTTGGCATCTGAAAATGCCGGTACTTGGATTCAGATTCGGGCCATTCACCTATATCACCGATGCCAACAAAATTGAACCGAAGGAGATGGAAAAAATTAAAGGCAGTGATGTGCTTGTACTGAATGCGCTGAGACGAACCAGTCACCTTTCTCATTTTACCTTAGATGAAGCAGTAAACATAGTTCAGGATTTGAATATTCCTTCTGCATATTTCACACATATCAGTCATCAGTTGGGTTTGCATGCTGCAACAAATTCTGAGTTGCCTGCAGGTATTGAACTTGCATTCGATGGGTTAACTCTTCAGTTTTAGTGAAGTCACTTCTAAGGTGAGCCACCGGATTGTATGAAAATCAGGTGCAGAATAGTTTTGCAATATGCACCAAATTAAACACCTGTTTGAAGCTTATTTTGTTTTTACAAAACGCGAGAGAAGAGCCCTTTTCATTCTTTTCGTGATTTTACTTATTCTCTTTCTATTGTCTGGTCATATTATGAAAAAGTCAATAGTTACTAACAAGATTATATTAGAAAATAAACCTGGGTTTAATGAATTTCGAGAAAATAATTCTGAGCGCGACCGGGTAGATTTTTCAGATGATTACGATCAAAAGAAAAATCAGCGTCCTTATTATGAGCGCCGTACTTCTTACAACAAAACTTCTCTTTTTATATTTAATCCGAATACGGCCAATAAAGAAATATGGTTAAAGCTTGGTGTGAAAGAGTCAGTGGTAAATACTATTATGAAATTCAGAGACAAAGGTGGTTTCTTTCGTAACCCTGAAGATCTTCGGCGTGTATTCGGATTGTCTCCTGCCATGTGCGAAACTTTGATTCCATATGTCAGTATTCCCGAACAAAAGTTTACTTCTTCGAAACCTAATTCCGGTTTTCGTAAATCTGGAAAATTATTTAAAACAATCAACATCAATCAAGCGACACTCGAAGATTGGAAAATGTTAGATGGAATCGGACCAGGGTATGCACAGAGAATTATCAATTTTAGAGAAAAGTTGGGAGGCTTTTATAGTATCGAACAAGTGGCAGAAACCTATGGACTGCCTGATTCCGTTTTTCAAAAAATTAAAACGAGTATCGTATTTTCAAATGGACCATACAGAATCATCTATCTAAATGAGGCGTCAACTGAAGATTTGAAAAAGCATCCTTACATAGATGTTCGTACAGCAAACAATATTGTCTCTTACCGTAGTCAACACGGTGCTTTTGAATCAGTTGCTGATTTGAAAAAAATTGTTTCCCTGTCTCCGGATATTTATGAGAAAATACAACATTATCTATCTATAAAATAATTCCTAACATTTGTTAGTTTGTTTGTGTATCTTTGTTTTCTGCCTGAATGAATTATATTTTAAAACAGGTGGACTAAATGAAGTGATTATGAATTTTGAAATAAGTGAGTTGACAAAACAAGTTGCACAGGTGGCCAGGGACTTTTCTAAAGCAAAAATTGCTCCACATGTAATGGAATGGGATGAAAGCCAGCATTTTCCAAAAGATGTAATGCAAGAAATGGGGAAGCTTGGATTAATGGGGATGTTCATCCCCGAAAAATATGGCGGAAGCGGTTTTGGGTATCATGAATATGTAGCTGCTATTGTGGAAGTTGCAAAAGTTTGCGGTTCTGTTGGGTTAAGTCTTGCAGCACATAACTCATTGTGTACTGGTCATATTTATTATTGTGGCAATGAAGAGCAGAAATTACGCTTTTTACCAAAGCTTGCCTCCGGTGAATGGCTGGGAGCCTGGGGCTTGACAGAACCTAATACAGGCAGTGATGCCGGAAATATGAAAACAACTGCAGTGAAGGATGGTGATGAATGGGTGCTGAATGGTACAAAATGCTGGATTACTCATGGTATCAGTGCAGAGGTTGCTCTGGTTATCGCGCGTACGGGCGAACCAAGAAGCAGCGGTAATGCAACTGCATTTATAGTGGAAAGAGGTACTCCCGGTTTTCGTGCAGGTAAAAAAGAGAACAAACTTGGAATGCGTGCAAGTGAAACTGCTGAGATGATTTTTGATCAGTGCAGGATACCGGATGCAAACAGGATAGGAGAGGTGGGAGATGGTTTCAGACAGGCTCTTCGTGTTCTTGATGGAGGAAGAATTTCCATTGCAGCACTTTCTCTTGGTATTGCAAAAGGTGCTTATGAAGCCGCCTTGAAATATGCTCAGGAAAGACATCAGTTTGATCAGCCTATTATTAAATTTCAGGGCATATCATTTAAGCTCGCAGACATGGCGACTGAAATAGCGGCAGCCGAACTGCTAATTGCAAAGGCCGCTTCTTTGAAAGACGCAGGAGAATCTGTAACGGAGGCCGGAGCCATCGCAAAATATTTTGCCAGTGAGGCGGCGGTTAAAATCAGCAACGATGCTGTTCAGATTTTTGGCGGATACGGGTATACAAAGGATTTTCCGGTAGAGAAATATTATCGTGATTCCAAATTATGTACAATCGGAGAAGGAACCAGTGAAATTCAGAAAGTAGTGATTGCGCGACAAGCGCTTAAATAATTCACATTGTAATTTGCTGTCCGCTAACTACTCAAATAAAAAATTATAAGGGCAATATTGTATTGGATCCTGATGAAATGAATAATCTGCCCGAATCGTCCGAAGTACTCACTTTTCATATCCGATCAGTATCTAAGGAAAGACTTCAAAAAAGAATTGGTACAATCACTAAAGAGCAGATAGCAATCCTCAAAAAATATCTCAATGAGATATTGACGTACTGAAAAGAACTAAGTCAAAAATTAAAAGTAAAAAGGGAAAACTTAAAACTAAAAAGTTGCCGGCACTACAGTTTGAATTTAATTACAGAAAATCTTCTTCTTCTTTTGGTCCATATTTATCAAAAAGCCGATCAATTGCACCGCCAAAAACAGGAAATTTTTCTTTGGCAAAATCCTTGATTACTTCTATTGCAGCATAAGCCTGTTCCTCAGACAATCCTTTCTGTTTTAATCTTTCAATTAAATCCTGCATGTGGATTTTTGATTGTTTAATTCAATAAAGTGGAAATTTTAAAAAAAGATTATGCCACTTTCAACATGCTAAGCTTGCTCTTATCAAACTTATGTTGAGCATAATCAATAGTCAGATGAAAAACTTTTGTATCTGTCCCGGGCATTTCAAACATGGCATCCGTTAAAATGCTTTCACAAATACTTCTAAGGCCGCGTGCACCGAGTTTATATTCCATTGCTTTACTTACCATGAAATCAGCCACTTCATCATCCATTGTAAAACGGATTCCTTCCAGTTCAAAAAGTTTACGATACTGTTTGATCAGCGCATTTTTTGGAGTAAGCAGAATTTCTTTCAGTGTTGCTTCATCGAGCGGGTTTAAATGTGTAACAACCGGCAAGCGTCCAAGCAATTCTGGGATAAGTCCGAAAGATTTTAAATCCTGTGCATTCACATATTGCAGCAGGTTGCGCTTCATCAGTTCCTGTTCCTCTTTTTTGGAGCTGAAGCCGATTGCATTTGTATTTACCCTTCTTGCAATGATTTTATCAATGCCATCGAATGCTCCTCCGCAAATAAATAATATTTGCTGGGTGTTGATTTTAATAAGCTTTTGTTCCGGATGTTTTCTGCCTCCTTGTGGCGGAACCAATACTTCTGTACCTTCCAGCAGCTTCAGCATTCCTTGCTGTACACCTTCACCACTTACATCACGTGTAATAGAAGGGTTGTCGCCTTTACGTGCTATTTTGTCAATTTCATCGATATATACAATTCCTCTTTCTGCAGCTGCTACATCATAATTACACACTTGTAATAATCTTGTAAGTATGCTTTCAACATCTTCACCCACATAACCCGCCTCCGTAAAAACAGTTGCGTCAACAATTGCAAAAGGAACATTCAATAACTTTGCAATAGTTTTTGCAATCAATGTTTTACCTGTACCGGTTTCTCCAACCATCACAATGTTGCTCTTTTCAATTTCAATATCGCTGTCAGTTTTTTGCTTCAATCTTTTATAATGATTGTAAACAGCAACTGCCATAACTTTCTTTGCTTCATTCTGACCAATGATATATTCATCGAGATAGGTTTTGATTTCAGCGGGCTTCTTTACATTCAATTTAAAATTGGAAACTGATTGCTCTTGCTTTTGCTGAAGTTCCTGCTGGATAATTTCCTGTGCGTGTTCGGTGCAGTTTTCACAGATATGACCTTCCTGGCCGGCGATGAGTATCTTTACTTCATCCCGATTTCTGCCGCAAAAAGAACAATGAAGTGTATTATTTTTTGCCATGAGATAGGGTTTCGTGGGTACAAACTAGTTCAAATATACAAAAGGTTCTTCGAAACTCATAGTGAACCCATAAATTGAGAAGCGTGTTCGCTATTATAAAAATTCCCTGCAAGGTTCAATCATAAAAGATTGTTGCCTGCAAGGGAATGAAAAAATTTTGTGCGATTATAGTTTATCTACAATGCCGTCGACAATGCCGTATTCAACGGCTTCATCTGCATTCATCCAGTAATCTCTGTCGAAGTCTTTCATCACTTTCTCAAGTGTTTGTCCGCAATTCTCAGCAAGTATTTTTGCGCCAAGCTCTTTTGTTTTTGCAATCTGTCTTGCTAAAATTTCCAGATCAGCACTGGTTCCTTGTGCACCTCCGATGCTTGGCTGGTGAATCATCACTTCGCCATGCGGATAGATATATCTTTTTCCTTTTGTGCCGCCACTCAATAAAATTGATCCCATGCTTGCCGCCATACCCATACAAATCGTACTTACCGGTGAACTGATAAGCTTCATGGTGTCGTAAATAACCATGCCGGAAGTGACAACTCCGCCCGGACTATTTATATATAACTTGATTTCTTCACCCGGTGCCATAGCATCCAGATAAAGTAAACGGTTTACAATGTCTTTTGCTGAATTATCGTGCACCACACCCCAGAAAAATATTTTGCGTTGCTCTAGAAATTTTTTCTGAAATGGTCCGAATGCTGCAGCCGAAAACTGCTCGAGCGGATTTTCTTTTGGTTCTTCTTCCTCTTCAAACCTAATTGGTTCTAAAAATTTATTCGAAATCATATTATTAATTATTAAATGATGTGATTAGCTTTCTTTTACTTTTCTAGGGTTCATGATCAGCACTTCATCTACCAGGCCGTACTCTTTTGCTTCTGATGCCGTCATCCAGAAATCTCTGTCACTGTCTTCCATCACCTTTTCAATTGGTTGTCCGCTATGATAAGCTATGATTTCATATAATTCCTGCTTCAGTTTTTTTACTTCATTCACCATAATCTGAATGTCAGTTGCCTGACCGCCGGCACCACCATAAGGTTGATGCAGCATGATGCGTGAATGTTTTAAAGCTGTTCGCTTGCCTTCAGATCCGGCACACATCAGTACCGCACCCATGCTTGCTGCAATACCTGTTGTAATTGTACTTACATCAGGAGAAATATATTGCATCGTGTCATAGATACCTAGCCCGGCATATATGCTTCCGCCCGGACTATTGATGTACATCTGAATGTCTCTGGTACGATCCGTGCTTTCAAGAAACAACAGCTGAGCGGTAACGATATTGGCAACGTAGTCATTAATGCCTTCACCTAAGAATATAATACGGTCCATCATCAGCCTCGAAAACACATCCATGCTCGCAACATTCAGAGGACGCTCCTCAATGATATATGGAGTGAGGTTGGTAGGATTGAAATGATTTTGGTAGCTATGCAATGTAGCTCCGGAAATACCTTGGTGCTTAATAGCAAATTTCTCAAACTCTTTATTTATTTGCATAATTCAATTTTTCGGTTACAAGTTAAGGGAAACGCGTTTAATCTTTCTCTTCAAATTATGTGCAAAGGTAGAAGCTGCGACAGAAAGGCAGAAAATTCATTTTTCAACTATTTTTAAAAAGCCAGACAAAAAAAATCCCGCCTGTTTTGGCGGGATTGAGGAGAACTATATTAAAAAATTAGTGGTGCGTATGCTGGTGCTCTTCGTTCATTTTGATGAATTCTTCAGAACTGATCAGTTTTTCCTCTTTTTGCACCTGTTCCTCAGCCCACTGAAAAACTTTTTCTGTCAAAAGCTTGCGATATGTGCCGTCAACCTGTTGCTCATCTTTCATCAGTGTTTCAACATACTGGTCGATCCACTCAAGGTTGCCGTCACCCAGACTCATTCCGCCGAAATAACCAAGAATCTGCTGGCGGAAACTGTCTTTCAATTCTTCTGCACTAACCTGTATGTTATTGGCATTAACTATTTTATCGGTGATTAAGGTCCAGCGTAATTGTTTGTCGAATGAAGGGAATTCGGCTTCTGCTTCTTCTGCTGACTTAGGCTTTTCTCCTGCAGTGGTGAGCCATCTCTTTAGAAACGCTTCCGGAAGTTCCATTTTGGTGTCGTCAAGCAATACGTGATAAAGGTGATGTTGAAGCTGGTTGCTGCTCTGACGATCCCATTGTAATTGAATATCATTTTCAATTGCTGACAGAAAATCCTTTTCGTTGGCAATTTCTTTACCTGGCAATGCTTCTTTGAAAAATTCTTCGTTCAACTCTCTTTTTTCTACCAAACCAACCTTGGCGATTGTCATCAAAAAGGGAATTTGAAGTGCTTCTTTGTCTTCCGATAATCCAATATCTTTCCTAACCCAGTCTCTTTCTTTTTCATCAAAAGCTTCTTCAAGTGTAAGTTTGACTGAGTCTCCTTTTTTCAATCCAATTAACTTCGGACGAAAACTTTCGCTGAAATATTTTACGAGTAAAGAGTTGTCTTTTTTAAGTCCGTTTTCCAACACATTTCCTTCATTGTCTGTTTCTTCAAATGTTACGTTCAGTACATTCTCATCCTGTGTTGCGGTTTCGGGTTCTGTTAATTTACCGAGTCGCTGACGAAGCCTCTCAACTTCTTCATTGATCATTTCAGATGTTACCTTCACTTTGTAGTAAGGTGCTTTTACCTTGCTCAGATTAATTTCGAAAGCCGGCTTAAGTCCGATTTCAAATTCAAACTGGTAGTTCTGAGGCTGATCCATTAAAGGCTTGAATTCTTTATTGGGTAGTGGTAATGGCTGAGCAAAAATTTCTATCTGTTCTTTTGACAGGTATTCGTTCAGGCCTTTTTCAATATTTTTTATTACTTCCTCTGCAAACAGGCTTTGTCCGTACATCTTTTTCACCATCCCAACGGGTACCATGCCCTGGCGAAAACCCGGAATATTCGCTCTTTTACTGTATGTTTTCAGATTTTTTTCAAATTCAGGGTAATATTCTTCCTTGCTGATGGTAACGGTTAATTTATCTGTAAGTAGTCCGACGTTTTCTCTGGTAACTGTAGCCATATTATTTAGTTGGTTTTATTCAAAAGACTTCTTAATAGTCTTGTAATAATTAGAGTTGATGTTTGGAAGACGGAAAGACCGGAAAGTCCAAGAGTCCGGAAGACCAAAAGACCGAGAGTCCGAAAGTTTGGAATATAACCCATAACTCGTAACTCATAACCCGTAACCCATAACTCGTAACCCTAAGTCCGGATGGAGGGACTCGAACCCCCACACCTTGCGGCATCAGATCCTAAGTCTGACGTGTCTACCAATTTCACCACATCCGGTATTGCCATAAACTAATCTCACAGAGAAAAGCTTTTTGCGGGTTGCAAAAGTAGGAAGATTCCGCTTTCTTTCCATCTCGATAGCCTCTTTTTCTTAAATTGCGAATTCTGGAACCGGTCGCTACCATAAAGACATATAATCTGACCCCTGATCAGGAGCGTAAAGAAATTCTCCGTCACTACAGGGCGCTGCTTCGCTCACTGAAAATGAAATTAAAGAAGGGCGATAAAGAACTTTTGCGCACTGCTTTTGAGATGGCAGCAGAAGCCCATCAGACGATGCGCCGGAAAAGTGGAGAGCCCTACATTCATCATCCACTGGCTGTTGCTCAAATATGTGTGGAAGAAATCGGTCTGGGTGTCCGTTCAACCATCTGTGCGCTTTTACACGATACCGTGGAGGATACCGATATCACGCTGGAAGAAATTGAGCGTGAGTTTGGTAGTGAGATTGCCAGAATCATTGACGGACTAACAAAAATCTCGACGGTTGTAGATACGAATTCCACACAGCAGGCTGAGAATTTTAAAAAAATACTGCTGACCCTTACAGATGATCCACGTGTAATTCTGATTAAGCTGGCCGATCGTTTGCATAACATGCGTACGATGGACAGCATGAAGAGGGAAAAGCAACTGAAAATTGCAAGTGAGACCGTATATGTCTATGCACCTCTGGCTCATCGTTTGGGTTTATACAATATAAAAACGGAGATGGAAGATCTCTCGATGAAATATCTGGAACCGGATATTTACAAGGAGATTGCCCGTAAACTTTCTGAAACCAAACGTGAACGTGCAAGGTTCATCAATGAGTTCATTAAACCTATAAAAGAAAAGCTCGAAAAAAGCGGAATCAGCAGTTTCGAGATATACGGACGGCCTAAGTCGATTCATTCTATTTCAAATAAAATGAAAAAGAAAGGAGTCACTTTTGAAGAGGTTTATGACTTATTCGCCATTAGGGTTATCATCGATGCGCCCGGCGACAGAGAAAAAGAAGAATGTTGGAAAGCATATTCTATCGTAGCTGATATGTACTCTCCTTCACCGGAGCGTTTGCGTGACTGGCTCAGTAATCCTAAGAGCAATGGCTATGAGGCGCTTCATACCACGGTGATGGGACCAAACGGTAAATGGGTGGAAGTGCAGATACGATCAAAGCGCATGAATGAAATTGCAGAGAAAGGACTTGCTGCTCACTGGAAATACAAGGAGGGTACGGGGGATGAAGACCGTTTTGATAAATGGTTTCATAATATCAGGGAAGTACTGGGCAACCAGGAAAGCAGTTCGCTAGATTTCCTCCATGATTTTAAAAGTTCTTTTCTTTCAGAGGAAATCTACGTTTATACTCCCAAGGGTGATGTGAAAATGTTGCCACTTGGAGCAACAGCTCTTGATTTTGCATTTGGTGTGCACAGTGACGTGGGCAGTCGGTGTATTGGTGCTAAAGTAAATCATAAGCTCGTTCCGATTGCGCATAAACTACGAAGCGGTGATCAAATCGAAATCATTACCAGTATCAAACAAAGGCCAAGTGAAGACTGGCTCAACTTTGTAGTAACGGCCAAGGCTAAGGCCAAGATTAAAGATTCTCTCAAGGAGGAAAAAAGAAAAATTGCGGATGAGGGTAAGTATATTTTACAGAGAAAGCTGGAGCAAATAGGAGCAGCTTTTGATATACATAATGTTGAAACGCTCGCTCAATTTTATAAAACATCTTCGCATCTGGAACTCTTCTTCCGGATTGCAACAAAATTGATTGATCTAAAGGAGCTGAAGGATTTGACTATACATGGCGATAAACTGGAATTGCCAAAGCCTGCAAAAGTAGTTGCTGAACCAAAACCTGAAACTGAAAATAATCGTGCTGTATCCTCAAAGGAAAGCGAGCTCATTATTTTCGGAGAAAGCAGTGATAAAATCGTTTACACGCTTGCCAATTGTTGTAAACCAATTCCCGGAGATAATGTTTTTGGATTTGTTTCCACTGGCAAAGGACTCATCATTCACAGAACCAACTGTTCTAATGCCTCCCGCCTTCTTGCCAATTTTGGTCATCGCATTGTAAAAACCAAGTGGGCCAAGAACAAGGAAATTTCTTTTCTTACAGGTATTAAAATCATCGGGGTGGATGATGTGGGCGTTATTAATAAAATTACCCAATTGATATCCGGAGAGCTGCGGATTAATATCAGCGCTCTCACGATTGAAGCTTCAGAAGGTATTTTTCAGGGAAATATTAAAATCTTTGTACATGATAAAGATGAGTTGGATGAACTTGTTATCCGTTTAATGTCTCTCCCAGGCATCGAAAAAGTAGAACGCTACGATACCGATCAATAATTTTCCCCATTCCTGCTTTTTTTCTTTGTCGCCTTGCTTCATCGCTTATTTTTGCGCCACAAGTGAATTAATAAATATTTTATGGTTGATGTTATACTCGGACTCCAATGGGGAGATGAAGGGAAAGGCAAAATTGTTGATTTCTTTGCGCCGCGATACGATATCATTGCCCGTTTTCAGGGTGGTCCGAATGCCGGTCACACGCTTTATATAAATAATGAAAAGGTTGTATTGCACCAGATTCCAAGCGGTATCTTTCACAAAGGAATTATCAACCTGATAGGTAATGGTGTTGTTCTTGACCCTGTAACCTTAAAAAAAGAATGTGAAAAAGTTGCTTCTTTTGGTGTAGATGTGCGGGAGAATTTATTTATTTCCGAACGTACTCATATCATTGTGCCAACACATCGCGCACTCGACCGTGCATCTGAATCCGCAAAAGGAGATGAAAAAATCGGTTCTACATTAAAAGGAATCGGTCCTGCCTACATGGATAAAACAGGACGGAACTCACTCAGGGTAGGAGATGTATTGCGTGCCGACTTTGATACGGCTTATGCGAAGCTGAAGAAAAAGCACCTTGATATGCTCAGTCATTATGGAGTACAGGAAGATTTGACTGCATGGGAGGCCGAATTCTTTGAAGCGATTACATTTTTAAAGTCGCTCAATATTGTCAACGGTGAATATTTTATCAATAAACACCTGAAAGAAGGTAAACAAGTATTGGCAGAAGGCGCACAAGGTAGTATGCTGGATGTTGATTTCGGGACATTCCCGTTTGTGACATCTTCAAACACCATTTCTGCCGGGGTGTGCACAGGTTTGGGAATATCTCCTTTGAAAATTCGCGAGGTGATTGGAATTACAAAAGCATATTGTACCAGGGTAGGAAGCGGACCTTTCCCGACTGAATTGTTTGATGCTGATGGGGAAGAATTAAGAAAAATCGGCAATGAATTTGGAGCCACTACCGGTCGTCCACGCCGTTGCGGTTGGATGGATCTGGTAGCTCTGCAATATGCTTGCATGATCAACGGGATTACCCAAATTGTCATGACAAAAGCAGATGTGCTTGATCATTTCAGCGAATTAAAAATATGTACGAGCTATAAAATCGGCGATAAGGAAACGGTGAAAGTACCCTACGACCTGAATCAGCCACATCTATCCCCTAATTACAGGCTTTTTAAAGGTTGGGGAAGCCCGGTTTCTGCCTGCAAAACCAAAGAACAGTTGCCTGTTGAGCTGAATGAATACCTTTCTTTTATTGAAGAATATCTTGGTGTAAAAGTGAGTCATTTGTCGAACGGGCCGGGCAGAGATGAAATCCTGGACCTGACGGTTGCTTAGATTTGTTATTGCAGTTCAAAAAAATTTTTGGCAATTTCAAAAAGCCTTTGAAATTTTACAATATAAGTTTTATCCAATATGGCAAAGTCAACCAAAAAAACTACTTCCAAATCTGAGTCACCAAAAGATGAAATCAAGAAACCATCTTCAAAGTCTAAGAAGCAACAAGAAGATGATGAAGAAGATGATGACGATTTGGATGAACAGCCTCTAAAAGCAAAAGGCAAAGCATCTGCTTCAAAATCTGTTGATGATGATGATGATGACATCGACGAAGATGATGATGACTGGAACAAGTCTGATGAAGATGATTATGATCCTGATTTCGAAGAATTTGATATACCCAAGTCTAAGTCCAAAAGTAAAGGAGGAAAGAAATCAGATGATGACGACTTAGGTTTAGATGAAGATTTCAAAGAGTTTGATATGATGGGAGGAGGAAACGATTTTGATGACGATGACGATGATTTTTAAACACTGATGCAAACCCGTTCCATTCAGAAGTTCCCGGTATCAGATTTTCATAAACTAAAAATGCAAATGTTGAATTGGTGTAGCCGGTTCAACATTTTTGCTTTCTTAGACAACCAACAATATCTTTCGGAAAATCATCAATACGAAGTAATTGCAGGGTGCGGAGCTGCTTCTTCAATAGCAGTAAATGCGGGCAACGCTTTGCATCAATTACAAGTTTTTTTAAATGAACATTCTGACTGGTGTTTCGGACATCTTGGATATGGATTGATGCAGGAAACAGAGAGCGTTTATTCTAAACATCATTCATCTTCCATGTTTTCCGATCTCGGTTTTTTTATTCCGGAAATTCTTCTTTGTCTGTCCGATAATGAGCTCACCATCGCTACATTGAATCAGGATCCGGAATCAATCTGGAAACAGCTGACAAATTGTGAAATACCCGAAAAGTCTTCCTTTGTATTATCGCCGGTTAAGATTATCTGCCCTTTAAAAAAAGAAGAGTATCTTGAAATAATACAAAGAATTAAAGATCATATTAGTCGTGGCGATTGTTATGAAATCAATTATTGTATTCCATTTTCAGCAGAAAATGCAGTGCTTGATCCGGCTGGTATTTATAATGAACTGACTTCTTTTTCCCCAAATCCTTTTTCAGCTTTCTACAAATGGAACGGACAATACTTAATATGCGGAAGTCCTGAAAGATTTTTATCAAGACAAGGGAACAAATTGCTCTCTCAGCCAATGAAAGGAACCATCTCAAGAAATACAGAGGATCCCGAGTTAGACTCTTTTCAAAAGAAAAAACTTGCAGAAAGTAGCAAGGACAAAAGTGAAAATGTAATGGTGGTGGATCTCGTAAGAAATGATCTCAGTAAAGTTTGTAAAGAAGGCTCGGTTGAAGCAGTTTCTTTATTTGAGGTAAAAACCTTCCCATATGTACACCAAATGATTTCTTCCGTTAGCGGAGAAATCAAAAATGATATTTCTTTTACAGAGATTATTTGTTCTTTGTTCCCAATGGGAAGTATGACCGGTGCGCCTAAAAAAAGAGTGCTGGAGTTAATAGATCAGTATGAGGTGGCAGCACGCGGTCTGTTTTCCGGATCAGTTGGATATATCAAACCGAATGGAGATTTTGATTTTAATGTGGTGATTCGAAGTCTTTTTTACGATGAAGCCCAATATCGTTTATCATTTTTTGCCGGTAGCGGCATCACTTACCTTTCCGACCCTGAAAATGAATACGAGGAATGTCTCTTAAAAACTGAGGCAATACGTAGAGTGCTAAAAGCTATTTAAGAACTTATTTTTCTCAAATTTTCCCGATCTCGAACATGGTTTATACTTTTTTGTATAAATAAGATATAACTTTGTGCTCCTTTATTTTGTTAAGGATATTTGTTTTAATAATTAAACAAGGCAAACATGAGTGAAATGCTGACCACATTGGAGCAAACGGCTCTGAGTGAGTACAAATATGGTTGGGTTACCAACATTGAAGCGGATGAGGCGCCTCCCGGACTGAGTGAAGACATTGTTCGGTTTATCAGCGCAAAAAAGAACGAACCCGAGTGGATGCTCGAATGGCGTTTGAAAGCATATCGTCAGTGGTTGAAAATGGAAGTCCCCCGTTGGCCGAATGTACAGTATCCTGATGTCGATTTTCAGTCCATCAAATATTACAGTGCACCCAAGCAGAAAAAA